>Ga0247735_1000014_pt1 | contig 245207 bp, 226 predicted proteins | sample UWRJL178409R2_FD_180934 | JGI IMG/M metagenome (GOLD analysis project Ga0247735, IMG submission 180934) | Plant litter microbial communities from Arlington Agricultural Research Station in Wisconsin, United States - UWRJ-L178-409R-2 | ecosystem: Environmental > Terrestrial > Plant litter >... | reverse complement strand
CGGAATGGCCGCCAGCGGCATACCTGTGTAATTATTGACCGATATGGATTGACCCTGGGAAAAAACGTGAGAACTTACCAAAAGCCCAAAGAAGCAGGCCAGAACTGGTTTAATACGCATAGTAAATTGTGATAATTAAAGGGTTTTTAGCATGCTAAATATATAGAAATGTTTTATTTGCTATTTAATTTTTCTTCAATATTTGTGCATATCTTTTTACCCCCGGAAATTGTGCCCTTGTAAACAGAGAATGCTGTATGGTGGAGAAGTATATTAAGCTTATACGTACAAAGATAAGGTGTAGAAGTGGCTTTGATGGTGACATTACATTGTCAGTGGTTATGGGTTGTAAATAAAGCAACTGTTAAATATAAAGCGAACCGCGTGCGAACAGAGGGCGTTGTCTTCCAAAAGAAGCTCTAATGAGCGATTGGAAGAATGCTTCACAAGGGCTTGGCGTTGGTTTTGAAATAGGTCTGTGCGTTTGGATTATCAAAACCCATGACAAGGCAGAAGCAACGCCCGAGATGCAGGTGAGCTAAAGTTATGATGAGCGCCTGGATTTATAAATGTTGAACGGTGCAAGTGTTACCTGGTTGCTAAACCAAGTATAAGCGCAGCTTTAGTGAAACGTATATAAATACAGAGAAAGCGAATGTGAAGTTGCGATTCTCCGAAAGTCAAAGCGCATGACAAGCCGGCATCGACGGTTAAGCATTAATGTGCTTTGAAAAAGCTTATTGATGCTTAACGAAGCTTGGCGTGATGGTTTGATGAGGTTAGCGCAACGTAACACCTATCTTCCTGGTGTGTGAGTGGCCTGTGGAAGCGACAGGCATAAGCATAGCTTGCCTTTCCCCTTGTAAGCAACAAAAGAGGATAAGGCAAGTGTAGGCTTATGTTATAAAACTTAACGAACAGATAAGATAAAGAGAAGACCTGCCGAAGCAGGCTCCTAATTATTCAATCATGTAATTAACTAAATGATCGCCTCCGATTGTAAATTGAATATACCTAACTTCAGCATTTATAAACATCATACGATCTTTATCCGTTTTGTGCTTACTTTCCAGAATCGCAAACTTCATATCACGGATGTTTATTTTAGCGGGATCTGCTTGTTCATCAGTTAATGTAAAATCCTCAGCGATTGCTTTCCATCTCTTATAATTTGAAATTATATCTGGGTCAAGATTATCAACAACAATTATGAAACCACCATGTAAAGGTTTATAGGAAACAAACATGGATAAATTCCGCATATTGTAGTTCAGCTGCATAAGCTTAACCAGTCCCGCTATCCCAGAACTTCCATATGATTCTTGTAAGACTTGCTCTATTTTTTGTTTATCTGACATATTAATCTTAATCTTTTGCAAATACAAAAAGCAGGTAAATGATTATAATAACTACTCCAACACCTAATACCGCCCTTGAGGTAGTTGACCAAAATGCAAAATCAAGATTTAGTTGAGAAAATGCGCAGATTAGATACAGCACTCCTGTTAATACTAAAAAAGCCATTGTAGCTTCTTTTGAATCTTTCGTCATGGCTATTATTTAACTATCGGATAAACTTTCTTAACGAAGTATTGACTGGCGATGTAACTGGACAGTGTTGTAGTTACCCCACCCGGATATAACTCTTGGGTGTATGATGTTACATTACCGCCCAGGCTCTTTTGTTCTGGCACTGGTAAACTCTTGTCTAAATCAAGTGTAAAGTCGGTTTGTGTATCAAAGAAGCCTGAAATCAGGCAGTTAATAGTTACTTGACTTCTTAAGGTAATAGGAATACTGGCTTGAACTTCGTAAGTGATTGCCCTTGAATAAGTTGGATTACCTTTTGTTAGAGCATACTCAACTATCATCAGATCTCCTGCGATATTCCTACTCAATACCTTTGCCTCGTCACCCGTATTCCCAGCCATTACTTTAACGATAATGGCTTTATCAAACTGGTCTTGCGTTAAGAATGAGTTTTACTTAGTTATGCGTAGGAAACCTTTATAAGCCCAATCTTTATGGGTTGCCATGTATAAGGCAGAACTGCCGGTTAGTTGAGTTTTTGCCGGTTGCACATTAGAGCCTCTATCAAATATCATGGTAAGATTTGCACCAACCACATATACTCTGTTCACACTTCCTGTACCTTGAATGGTTTGTACCGCAGCGTCAAACACTGCTTTGCTACAATCTTCATTGGGCTTAAAAGTAGAATACTCAACCTGTAAAGAGTTATCTGTATTGCCTGTATGAATGTATTGTTTGTCAATCGCTTTTCCAATGGGGTTTGAGGTGTGTTGTTAGATTGGTCGTTATTTTTTGAGCATGAGGATGTGATTAAAGCTGTAATGAACAGCAATGATAAGGTTTGTTTCATCTTGTAAATTGCATTGAAGTAAAATGTCACATACGAACGATGTTTGGGGTTATCGTTAGTAATAATTTTAGGTTCTGTGTAGTTTGTGATTTGTAAAGACATTTTGGCGCACTTTTGGCGCACTTATTAACTCAAATCGTAAAAAACAGCTTAAAACACTTGTTAAGTCGGTAGAGCAAAGGACTGAAAATCCTTGTGTCGCTGGTTCGATCCCAGCTGATACCACAAATAAAAAAAGCCTCTTAGAGAAATCTGAGAGGCTTTTTTGTTACATGTGCAGATGGCCAATGCTAAAGATGTTGGACCAACTGGAAAAAAGATCCGGGTTATTTCCCCCTAAAGATCTTTCCAAAATAAGGTATTTGGATGGAAATATTTCCACGAATGCCAGTACTCCTGGTACGACTGCACCTTGCTTAACCGGCTACCTTTAAGCGCCCCTGATGTTGAAAGGCCATCCCAATCCCATAATGAAGCGGTTTCCAGATCGGTTAGCTGCCCGGATTTATCCAGGTTAAAATGTAATACTTTTCCGTTTACTGATGTATTAAAACTATGATACGTAAGGCTATCTTTCTCTAAAGTAAGCAACAGGTTGGTTTGGTTAAAACTATCGTTCAAAAACCGTTTTTTAAATAATCTACGCCAATCGTAAGCTTTTGCCTGCCCGTTTACAACAAGGCCAACCACCCAGCTTTTACGCATAAGGGAATCTTTATTCTTGAGGGTGCTGTCTTTATCTACAGCTTGTAGTCTGTCGTAGTTTTTAAGGTCATTATAATCACTTAAGTAATGATTATCGGGTTGTAATATAAGCGAGCCGGGGTGCTTACCTATCCATGCGGCCAGGGTTGATTGTTCATAAGGGATCTCTTGCAACTGGCTGCCTTTTAATTCCCCCACTGCCGCCTTGCCGTTGGCCTGGTACCACCACGTTTTTGTTGCTTCGTCTTCAATAACGGCATTATAATGCCTTGCACCTACCAATCTGAAGTTTTGCCTTGTGCCATTAATTACAGGGTTGTACACCCTGCCGCTGCGGCACATGGTGCAATATGTAACCAATACAGGCTGGTTGCCTACATTATCCTGTATTTTATGATGATAGCCTAAATAATTTAATGGGTAAGCTTTGGCCACACCGTTGTTAACTATCCCGATGATAACAGTACTCTCAGGCACACTGTTATGAATAAAATTAGCGAACTTAATGGTTTGCGGTTCCTCAAACATCCGCTCTGCCCGGAATTTAAAATCGGTAAAATAAAGGCTACTTAGACCGAGCACCAAAATGGATGTTTTAATGATTTTACCACGGCGGGAATCATTGGTAAAATCGGCAATAACGTACCATACAATTAACAATCCACCTAAAACACGTAGGGGTGTTACTATCTTTTCAAGATAATAGGAAACGGTAATAGCATTTAAATTTTGGCTTCCCGGGAAAGGCATGAGTAAATAAGCATGAACTAAACCGGGTAATAATAAGAATGCAAATCCCCACCAAAAAAGGTAAGGCTTAGCAAGGCTTTTACCCACGGTATTTTTTACATACATATTTTGTACCGCAGGCACAGATTCATTATGCATTGAGATCATAATAAAGGTTACAATAATTAAAACTTACAGCAAAATTGGCACTGCTGTAAATTAAAAGGGTAATAATAAGCAGTAATATACGGCTATCTCCGGCATATTACTGCTTTAATTTTTTACTTATTCTGATGCGGGCGAACTCCAGCCCTCGCCCCATGCAAGGCCACCCGGTTTAACTTTATTTGTTAAAAGCTTATCATACTTAGCTTTTTGAACAGGGGTTAATTCTGCTTTAATTTTTTTTATGGTTTCGGTGCGTAAGGGTTTTATTGCAACCATCATTTTTGCGTTATCGCCATGCTCATCTTTCTTTATTTTTTCAAATTTTTGTGATGATTCATTGTAGATAGCCGATATTTTATCTGTTTGTTTATCGGTAAGTTTTAATTGCTTTTGCAGCTCTTTAGCTTTTTCTGAAGAAGCTGTCTGCGCGCTTACAGCTGTTGCAAAGCCTATGATAAGGCCACATAACATCATTATTTTTTTCATGCTTTAGTTGTTTGGTTATTAGATATTTAAATATACTTATTTTATTTAAGTTTTGCAGTCATTGGCATACAAAGCGGGTCCTGCTTATCAATAAAAGTTAGTTTAGCCAATTTGTTAATTTGATATTTGTTATTCCCCTCCGTTATCTGCAAAAACTGATTTGGCAATACATTTTTAAAATGCTGTATAACATTGCTTCCGGCCCATTTTATTTCAATTTCGTCAATAACGGTTGCTTTTCCAATACCTATTTCCTGCTTTAATGGCGATGCGCCAAAGCTCCCACCCGAATTTACATCTTTATAAACAGATCTTCGCACGCCGTTGTCGGTGAATGTTAGTTTTATATGGCTGCCAATTGCGGCTTTATTTGCCTTTACACCTTCCAGCTTAAGGCTTATCCAGTTGTTGTTATTATTGTTGGGATTTAAATATAACGAACTGGTGTATGAGTCGCCGATGTAGGCGCCGCCCATTTCGGCAAAAATATCCTGCTTGCCTACGTTCCTCAAGTCGGCAAAAGCAATACCATGCCCTTTTTGCAGGTTACCCATACGGGATGCCGTGGTAATATCTTCAAACCTTTTGCCACCAACGTTTCTGAAAAACTTATTAGGCACTAATGATCTGAAATCGGGGTTGCCTGTTCCAAAATACATATCCAGGTAGCCATCGTTATCAATATCACCAAAGTTGGCCCCCATACTGTAAACCACTTTATCAAGGCCAGCCTCTTTGGTTACGTTAGTAAACTTTCCGTTATGATCATTTCTGTATAAAAATACATTGCCTGCATCGGGTATAGGTTTCCCTAAGGCTTCTGCTGCTGCATAGTATGACAGCGCATGCTCAAACTTATAATCGCATACGATGATATCCTGCCAGCCATCATTATTGTAGTCGTAAAACCAGGTAGTAAAGGTACGCTCTGTATTTCCGGCTATACCGGCCAGTTCTGTTACATCTTCAAAATCAATACCATTGCCTTTTTTACCCTTGTTTTTAAGCAAGTGTTTTTTCCCATCCATGGTAGAGATAAATACATCCATCCATCCGTCGTTATTATAATCGGCAGAGGTAACACCTTTTACAAATGCGCTTATATCAGCATGCGCGGCCTTTGCAACATTGGTAAATGTACCATCGTGGTTATTGACATACAACATGCAATTAGACGGCCTGCTGTTAATATCGTAGTTATGGCTTTCGGTACCTATAAAAACATCAAGCCACCCATCATTGTTAAAATCGGCCCAGGTAGCTGCCTGTGTAGGATGAAAAAACATCAGGCCGCTTTCGTTAGTAACATCTGTAAAGGTTCCGTCGCCATTGTTGCGCAGCAATGAGCTTGGCTGGTCGCCAAAGCCTTTATCAAGCCATGCACCACGCAGCACAAATATGTCTATATTCCCATCATTGTTGTAATCAGTTTGTTGAATGTTTAGCCCGCCTGTAATACCTGTTAAATTAGCCCGTTCGGTAACATCGCTAAATGTGCCGTTTCGGTTATTCTCAAAATAATGCATAGGGTCGCTTAGGTCCCAAGCAGAAGTTACAATATCCAGGTACCCATCGTTGTTAAAGTCATCAACAATTACACCACCGGCCCTGCCGTTGGTGTTAAGCCCCAAGCTTTTGGCTATATCTTTAAATGGCTTTACATCAGTTACATTTGTTTCATTAAGCCCGGGAATCAGTAAATCTGCCGGTACATTTTGCGGGTATTGCCCTAATGTCATGTAAGCAATGTTGATCAGCCACCTCGACTCCAGATCATTCGGGTTTATTTTCAGTAAGGTTTTGTATGTTTCAATAGCCTTGGTTGAGCCGGTTTTGATAATATGCACCCCATCATCCTTAATAGGGAAAATACATGACGAACCAGTGTGGTTTAACATACAGTTGCTGCGTTCTCCTAAGCGCATATAAGCAATAGCGGCATTATCCAACACTTCGTCTGTGGTCATAAAATCCATTTGGTTCATGACCTTTTCGTATTGCTGTACGGCTTCCTGTTCTTTACCGGCCTCTAATAATAACGCACCTTTTGTTGAGAGCAGTTCCCTATCCTCTGCAGCGGGGGTTGCTTTAATAAACGAATCCAGATATGCTATTTTAGGTTCCGCGTTAAACGGATTTTCGATATTGGTGTTTTTCCGATTGATCGCCTGTAGTGTAGCGATCATTAGATTATGAGAATTTGATCGCCTTTTTATAATCAGCGTAAACCCCAGCGCTGCAAATACTGCAAGCGCAAGGATGATGATTTTTAGTTTCATGGTCATATTGTTTCAGGTAAGCAGATGATTTTTTTATTTATATACACTTGATTGATAACCTTCCTGCGCACGCTGTGGTGCCCGGTTCACATAAAATTGCCGGTCTTGCGGTGCCCAGGTATCCAGGCCATCCACATAACGGTTAAACATGCAAAAGGCAGCGGCTATCAGCACCGCATCATGTATCTCGATGTCTGTTGCTCCCGCGTTCCGGGCGGCTTCTATTTGCCCTGCTGTTACATTCTTACCGCCTTTTTGCACGCTTGCTGCAATAGCCAGCAAGCCTTTCATCTTTGGCGACAGATTTGCCGAATAGAAATCCTTTTTGATGGCATCTATCTGGTCAATATCGCAGCTTAAATAGTGCCCGGCCAAAGCGCCGTGTACATTCTGGCAAAAAAAGCAATCGTTCAAATAGGATACATAAGTGCCTATCAGTTCGCGCTCGCCACGGGTAAGCGTATTGTTATCATCACGCAAAAGCACTTCGGCTAATGCATTCAGTGCCTTCTCTGTCTCCGGGCGGTAAGCCATCAGGCCGCGTATGCCGGGCAGGTCGTTATTAAGTTCAATGTGTGCCATGTTACTGTGTTTTTGGTAAAGCATAGCCTTGCACCATGCGTTTCCCCATTTCTTTATAAGCTTCAGGGTCTGTCGGGGTTAAGCTGGCCAAACCGTCTACATAGCGGTTAAACATGCTGAATGATGCCGCTATCAATACAGTATCGTGTATTTCCTTATCGGTTGCATCCTCGGCTCGGGCAGCTTCAATATCTTTGGGTTTAACCTCTTTGCCTAATATTTGCACCTTGCCTGCAATATTTAACAGGGCTTTCATTTTGGGGCTGATGTTAGCCTGCTGCATATCTTTTAATACATCATCAACTGTAGTATCATCCTCGCCATAAAGGCAACGCGCTGCAGCGGCATGGCTGCTCATGCAAAACATACAATTGTTACGCGATGATACATAGGCGGCTATCAGCTCACGCTCGGCCTGCGACAGGGGTGATTCGCCCCGTAATAACACCTCGGCAAGTTCATAAAGATGTTTACCTGTTTCGGGCCTGAACATTACCAGCGACCGAATGCCCGGTACACCTTCGGGGACGTTTATATGTGCCATGTTTTTACTTTTTAATTGTTATCTGATAATATATTAACCTCGCTCACCTCGGCTTTTCCTTTTTTGTCGCCTGTTACCAAAACCACTATGAGCCCTAATACAAACACAAGCGAGAAAATGAAAATAGCATTGCCGTAACCACCTAAGGTGGATACCAGTACACCAATAAATAATACTGCTGTTGCCGTGAATAACCTGCCTACGTTAAAACAAAAACCCGTTGCTGTTGCCCTGATACCTGTATGGAATAGCTGTGGTATATAGGCCGACAGCACGCCCTGGCTTGCACCAAAGAATAAAGCCATTATAGCTATTTCGGCATAAATAACCGGAGAAAAAGTAGTGTTGGTTTTAAACAGCACAAACGACATTACCGTGCAAACCGCAAAGCACAGCAGCATAGATTTTCTTAAGCCCATCAGGTTTACCAGCCAGCCCGAGAAGAATCCGCCCGTTAAACCACCCATGCCCAAAAACATCATGCTTAAGCCCCGTTGTTTTGGCGCATCAGTACTAATAAGGCTTTGGATCCAGGTGGGCATCCACGAGAATATGGCCCAAAGGCCTATCAGCATGGTGCCAAACATTAACGAGCCTACAATAACCTCGCGGCGGTTTTTGGGTGAGAATAATGCGTTAGACTTGTCGGCCGCTTTGTTTTGGCGATGATTGATCCATACACCCGATTCTTTGATGATGAACATGCCTATTACAGCCATTGCTATGGGTACCACACCTACAAAAAAGCCTTCGCGCCATGACGAAACGATGTAGTTGATAGCGCCCGCTGAAAAGATACCGACAGGGAAGGCTATTGACAGGATGCCTGTAACAACCGCTTTACTTTTTGCAGGCCAAACCTCGCTGATGAGCGTAAAGGCAATTACCAGTTCGCCGCCTACACCAAAGCCACTCATAAAACGGCAGAGCATAATACCCGGCCACTGCGGCATTAACCCTGTTAAAACGGTAAATATGCCATAACAGGCAATAGCGTAAAGCAAGGCCTTTTTACGACCTATTTTATCGCTTACGTACCCCCAGGTGAAACCACCAATTGCCCAGCCGAAAATGAACAGGGCATTAATGTACCCGCTTACATAGTTAACCTGCTCAGGTTTCAGATCGCCTTGCAGATCTTTTACTACAACAGGCAGGTATACCGACATGAGCGTTGAAACCGCCCCGCCAAATACACTGCTTACAAAGCAGAGTATAAACAGCAGCGCAAAGTATGTTGAGCTTGCTTTTGATTGTGCCGTATCCACCGGCTGGTCAATTGTGGTCGTACTCATGGTTTCTGTTATTTTAAAGGGCTGTCAAATACAAGCGCTACGTAGTAAATTGCCCCAACTGCAGGCGAGCCGTATGCTTGTGATATGTATTTATTAAAGATGTTGCTGCCGCCCAGTTTAATGGTGGTATTGGCACGCGGCAGTTTTTTATTGATCTGCGCATCAACCATTGAGTAGGCTTTTACACGACCAGGGTTTACGCCCGTAAATGTACCATACCAATCAAACGAGCTTTGCCAGTGCCAGGCCAGATTAAAGCCGTAGCCCTTTCCTACATTACCATTGCCAAAGGTTGCGTTAGTGCTCCATTTTGGGGTATTGTACTGCGCTATGTTATTGATATTTGCACTACCCAAGTTAAATATTGACAGGGTAGCGTTACCGCCTACCATATAACCTTTGCTAAGCAGGTAGGTTAAACCAAGGCCTGCACCCTGTGCTGATACTTTATCTTTAGCATTCGTATATAACTGGTACAAATGGAAATTATTTGAGCCCAGATCGCCTGCTGCTGCGGGGTTCACCTTGCCATCGGCGCCTAATACGGGGCTTGCAGGGTTTAATACAACTGTATTTAATATAAAATTAGTGTAGCTGCTATAATAATAGTTTACATCAATTAATAATTTATCGTTTATAAGGCTTTTATAACCTAATTCAAAGGCTTTTTGCTGCTCTGGTTTAATGTAAGCAACATTTGCTTTTACAAGCAGGTCTTTATTTTGAACAATTGCCGTAGGCGGCGGTGTGCCGCCGCCAATTGCAGCACCAACAGCAGCCTGAAACGCATTTGCAGATGCGGAAGTAAACGAATTTTGATAAACGTTCAGGTCGGCACTATTTTTAGGTGCGCCGCCCAAAATGGTGATAGGACCCACATTCAGGTGAATAAACTGATCAACCGGTGTTGGGTTACGGAAACCGGTTTGATAAGATGCCCTGAAATTATGTGTTTTATCTACCGTATAAACTGCCGAAAAACGCGGGGTAAAGCTGCCTTTAAAGTTCTCGTTCTTGTCATAACGTATAGAAGCACTTAATTTAAGGTTATCATCAAACAGTTTTTTACCCGCCTGAAGGAATGACCCGTATTCATCAATTTTTATCCTGTTGGTTTTATCATCAAATAAGCTGCCGTTAGTGAACATGGAGTATTTACGGAAACTACCGCCAACCAGTAGTTCAAATACTTTTATGGCTTTAGAAAAATCGTACTGAGCATCGGTATGATAAAATTTACTGTTGCTAAATACACCGGCACCACTTAGCCCGTAGTTGTGGATAGATGCTTCTTTGGCCTGATTAAATTCAGGGGTTCCGGGCAAAAACCTGCCCAGATCTGCAAACCCACGAGCGGCAGTGTGGCTATTAGCTGCAACACCTGTTACTGTACCATTAAATGCTGCAGCATAACGGTCAAACCAGGTTTGGTCTGCTTTATCGGGCGATACTACGTTGCCGCTTAGGTCTTGTACCCAGTCGCGGTTTATAAATTGTGCCAGTGAGCGGGTATTGTATGAATCGTGCGAGTTTTCGCTAACCATATAGCTGCGAATAAAGAAGTTGCTCCCTTTTAGCTCTAAACGGTGTGTTTGCAATACAAAGTTGTTCAGATCAAACCGGCTGCTGCCTGTATAGCTGGCAGTACCACGGCCATAATTATATTGATAAATGGCTTCTACATCATTACTTATCTTATAGTGTAAGGCACCATTCAGTTTAAGGCTATAAACATCGTAGTTCATTAAGTCTTTTTCCTCGTAACCGGTGCGTGATACCACGCCTATACCCGGCATTGATTTAGAAACCACTTCATCGCCATAAATATTAAGTGCATCGCGCCTTGGGTTGTTAGGGCCGCGGTTAGCGGGGTCGGTTGCGGCGCTGATGTCGGTATAATCATTAGCATACCAATCTGTACCTGTTAAATAGGATGCATTTAGTTTAAAAGCGAAACGGTTATTAAACGATTTTGCGTAACGTAATGCAAAATCACTGATACTTTTTGCGCCTGAACCAGTTTCGCCAAGGTGGTTTATACCAGTTTTTAGCTGTACGGCCAAACCTTCATATTTAAACGGGTCTTTTGTTTTGATAGACAACAAGCCGTTAAACGCAACCGGGCCGTAAAGCGCAGATGCTGCGCCGGGTATCACCTCGGCTGATTCGATATCCAGATCAGACGCGCCAAAGAGGTTACCTACAGCAAAATTTAAGCCCGGGGTCTGATTGTCTACACCATCAACCAGTTGTAAAAAGCGGGAGTTACCGGTGCTGTTAAATCCACGAGTATTTACCTGTTTATAGGTAATACTGCTGGTAATGGCTTCCATACCCTTAAGGCTTTGCAAGCCATCATAAAAAGTAAACGAGGGGTTTTCTTTGATTGCCCTTTGCCCCATTTTCTCAACACTTACCGGCGATTGCAGGCTGCTTTGGCTTACACGGGTTGCCGAGGTAACTACCTCGTTAAGCATTATAGTTTTTACAGGCAATGAGGTGTTTACTTTTTGATTGGCAGAGATGATGGCTACTTCCTGCTGATCATAACCAATGCCTGATATAACGATAGTAAACGGTAATTTAACCCCCTTTGCATTCAGCATAAAATACCCCTGAGAGTTGGTGGTTGTACCAAGGGTTTTGTTTTTAACATTAACACTCGCGTTGCTAATGGGGTTACCGGCTGCATCGTTTACCGTGCCGGATATTTTTATATCCTGGGCAAATACATGCACCGATATGAGTAACATCATGATAAATAAAAGTTTCTTCATTGTGGGTTGGTTTAAATTGTTTAGGGTTTTATTATTTCTTAAGGTGATCGTATCCTTGTGGCAAGCGTGTATAGCCATGGTTTACAAGCCGGCCGGCCAATACGCCGTAATAAGCCGGATCAGCGGGCAGTGCGGTGCCCAGGCCATCAACATACCGGTTATACAGGCAAAACAGGGCGGCTATTAAAACCGTATCATGAATTTCTACATCAGTAGCGCCGGCTGCTTTTGCGCGTTCTACACTATCAGTTGTAACACTTTTACCGCTTTGCCCGGTTAATTTGGCTATGGTTAAAAGCGCTTTCATTTTTTCGCTAACGGGGGCGGTTTCAATATCTTGTTTAACCTTTTCGGCTGTTTGGGTTTCGCCCACTAATAAGTCGGCGACGGCGGTATGGGCGGTTGTGCAAAAAGTACATTCGTTACCGTATGATACAACGGTAGCAATAAGTTCGCGCTCGGCCTCGGTAAGTGTAGATGGGCCACGCAATAAAAATTGCGTCAGGTCGCGGATAGGCTGTGCAGTACCTTTGCTATATTCTAACAAGCCGGTAATGCCCGGCAAATGATCTTCAAGTGCTATATAAGGCATAAAATAATCAATAAAACAGTAAGAATATGGGGATGCATACGGCAATTTGCCGCTTATGGTAATAAGCAGTAAAAAATGCATGTAGGTTAAGGCAGCAGCTTATAGCTGTACCTGTTATACATTCCCGTGAATTACAATGATTGGATTATGCCCGGTCGTCTGGTGGTTGTGCCGGTGCAGAAAAATATGTATTCAGTGCTTTTGGTGCTACATAAACAAGCTGCGTGCGTGTTGATCTTGCAGGCACCGTAAGGTCAAATAACGCAATGGTGTAATTATAGTCGTTATCCAACCCTGTTTTTTTAACAAGCGGCAGATGGTTTTTTTTGGCAAGCGGTGTATCGCTTATTTCTTTAGCAGTAATAACATTATCATTTACCAGTTTGGTTTTTGTGTAATTGGGTATACACTTCACGTACATGGTATCTCTTGTCATTTTAAGGGCTACGTAGTTATAGCAGCTGCCTTTTAGCTGGATCTGGCCTGAGATATTTTCGTATTGGCGTTGTTCCTGAACGTAAGGCATCCGCACCGGGATCTTTATTTCTACCAGTTCATCGGGCCTGTAATAACCTTTGCTTATTTGCTCGTTGGCAAACCGGTCTGATGCTTTTATAAAATATTGAAACAATAACATATACCCGCCCATGTTAAACACAAGCACGGCAAGCATGAATATTGCAAAAATCTTTTTCAACTATTACGGTTGTATACTTTGGTTATATAAACCTAGGTAATAATAGTTTAATTTCCAAAATGAAACTATTATTAGAGCCTTTTTATCGTATAAGGATGTTAAACGGCCCATTTTCATAACACGGGTTATAGAACAACAAAACGAAAACCTTAATTCTCGTTAATTTGGTCGCAGTTAATACCACAAAAGCCTCTTAGTATTTAACGTAAGAGGCTTTTTGTTTATTTGCAGAGTGGTTTATAAACCATCCTTAATAGGGATGCGGATAATATTCATTCTCAACGGTTCCATCTTCGTATAAGCGCAGCATGGCATAGCCCGGCGGGGTTTCAAAATAATAGCCGGGGCCGGCCGATTCCTTATCGCCTTTACCCCACCAAAAACCGCTCATGGCCCCGTTGCAGCAATATAAAACGCCATTGTACAAGGTATGGTCAGACAAATGATTATGCCCGCTTAAGCATATCCTTACTTTATCGCGGTGTTTGTAAAACAGGTCTTTTAGTTTTTTATGATCAGAATGGCCACCGCCTACCAGCACCTGGGTGGTGCCCAAAATAGGGTAATGCGACATGAGCAATACAAACTCATTTTGAGGGATCTTCTCCAGTTCGGCCTGTAGCCAGTTATACTGCTCCTCATCAAGGGATATGTTGCTGTTATTGCCATCAAGCACAATAAAATGCCAGTTCTTTTTGGTGAAACTATAATACCGGTGCGGGATCTTTAACCGTTTAACCACATATTCCTTGCCGTACATGGCATCCTCTTTTGATGGCGCTTTCCACCACGAATCATGGTTGCCAATACAGCTATGTACTTCGTATTTATCAAGCATGGTGATGCATTCATCCCAAATACCCCATTGCTGGATAACCTGGTCGTACGTTACATTATCATACGACGCATCGTTGATAGAATCGCCCCCATTCAGGAAAAAATCGGGTTTGTGTTTAGTTATGATCTGCTTCAAACAATTTTTAAACCTCGCCGGTGCGTTGTCGCCCTCCCTGATATGTACATCGGTAATGTGGGCCACATTAAGCGCCAACTTTTTACCTTTTTTATCCTCATTACTATTTTCGGAAGCTAAGGCAGGCAGCCCACCTGTGGCTATTATACCGGTGGCAACTCCTGCTGCTTTTAATAAAGATCTTCTGTTCAATTTCATCACATTTTGTTCTGCATCATAAAATATTTACCCGGCAGGTAAAAGTACCTGCCGGGTAAATAAAGTTACATCAGGGTTTAAGTAACCACATTACACCATTAATATTATCACCGCCGGGATATTGCCTGTTTATAGCATCCACAAGGTTTTTTTGGTTAAGCCTCGATTCGCTATCCGGGTACATCCAGCGTTTTGGGATTACGCCTCCATTTAAAATACCGCCACCAGATACATCAAAAACAGGGTAGCCGGTACGGCGTTGTTCGTAAAACGGTTGGTAACCACTGTTCATAAATGAGGCTATATATTTTTGGGTAATGATGTTTTTAATGGGGTTTGCTGCACCCTGTAATTTTACACTGGTTTGTGCCTGGTATGTATCAATAGTTGGCTGATCAATACCGTAAAATAGCATCGAAGCCTGTATCCCTTTATTATAATAATCACTGGCAGTACCGGTTATCCAACCTTTAACTACACCTTCTGCCAAAATAAATTGCACCTCGGCATACCCTAGCGCGATGCTGGGTTCATTAATTGGGTCTTTATAAAAACGAGGGTTAATTCTCGAAACCGTGCCCGCAAGTGCCCGCCCCCTATTAGTTGCAATAGGAGCACTACCATTTGCGCCACCATAGGCATTAAAATCTGTAACCGGCAAGTCTGCAAATTTCGATGCTTTATCTGCAAAGCTAAACAAGCGGGTATCATTTAAAGATTTCAATAAATCAATAAACGTTTCATCCATATACTCAGCCGTTTGTATATCATTGCTGTTAAAATATGGATACCGGTTAGCATCTAAGTTATAAAAGGTTAGCTTAACATTATCAACATTGCCGGTTAAAATAGGATACTGGGCGGGGTTGCTCACAATATCGGCAAAGCGTTTTTTAATATCAAGAACGGGGGTATTAGGCTCTTTTATAGACAGGCTCATTAAAACCCTTAATGATAATGAATTGATGGCCTTTTTCCATTGCTGCATATTACCGTTAAATACAATATCGCCTTGTATGGGTGTTGTACTGGCCGTTATCAGGTCGTTAGCCGCTTTCAGATCATTCAGTATACTTAAATAAATATCCTGCTGTTTATCGTAAACCGGTGCATAATTCCCCTCGTCGCCTTTTAAGGCCTCCGAATATGGGATGTCGCCAAATAACTGGGTCAGCCTTAAAAAATACCATGCCCTAAAAAATTTACCAATAGGCACGTATTCGGGTTTGTTTAATGCTGTGGCGGCTTGTTCCATTTTTAATACTTGCAGCAAATTGTCATAATCATTATAACTATTCCTTGACCAACCATAGTATTGCGATAGGGATACGCCATCGGTATTTATCATTTGGCGGCATATAAGCGCATTATTGATATCGGTAGACTGAAACGCGCTTTGTTCAATTGAATTCAAAAGCAAATCGGGCGTGGCCTTAGTGGCTTTATTAGGGTCTGTTTGAAATTCGCTAAATTTTTTACATCCTGCTTGCAGTAAAGCTATACCTACAAGCAATATTAAGATTACTTTTTTCATATAAATATTTTACTGGTTAGAATTTAAAGTTTGCGTTAAAACCAATTGTACGTGTTGATGGGGTTTGAAGATTATCAACTCCGGGGTCTGGATCTATGTTAGGTATCTTTGAAAACAATAACAGGTTACGGCCCACTGCTGATAGCGTAATACCCTTTATTAATGTTTTATTAAACATTTTGGAAGGCATCTGCCATGTTAACGTTACCTCGCGGAGTTTTAAAAAGGTTTGCGAAAAATAATTGTAGTTATTATAAGCACCGTTACTTGTAGTGGTCATATAATCAATATAGTTTACCGCTTTGGTATTGGGCGCAAATACACGGGTATCTGATGTGATATTACCATTTACATCATAAGTAGCGCTACCAGAGACAACCACAACACCTTTACCTACAAAGGTTTCCTGGCCGTTATTAGCATCTATACGGTATTGGTTTAACGTACCCGGATTGGTACCGCCCCACCACATTTTTTGGTTTGTGGTAGAGTATAACATACCACCAATACGGCCATCAACTAAAAACTTCAAAGAAAAGGCGTGATAAGTAAACGTGTTTTCTAAACCGTAGGTCCAGTTAGGGTCGCTGTTACCTATAGCTCTTGGGTAGGGATCATCAACCGGGAAACCATTGCTTCCATAAATAATGTTTCCTTGCGGATCTTTTTGATAAACACCTGTAAATAATTTATCAGCACGGTCGCCTACTTTTAGATTACCAAAATATTCCTGACCATCATAAGTTTTGGTAAGTATCCTTTTATAGGTGCTAAAGTTAGCGGCAACATCCCATCTAAAGTCTTTATTTCGTACTGGCGAGGCTGATAATACAAATTCAAAACCTCTGCGGCTATATTCTATGGCGTTGAGCTGCTGACTGCTATATCCGCTTGCTATTGATCTTTCCAGATCTAAAAGATTATTGTAGTCGCGGTTTTTATAATAAGTAGCCTCTAAACCAATACGATTATTAAAAAACTTGCTATCAATACCTATTTCCCAACTTGTTGTGGTTGCGGGAATTAAATTGGGGTTTTTCTGTGTGCTGCTATAGGTTAACGATGGCAAATTATTCCATGTGGTACCGGTATCATACGTTAACAGGTAACGATAAGTATAGGGGTCGTTTGGGTTTAAATTACCTGCCGAAACTTTTGAGAATCCCCCTCGTGCTTTTAAGTACGTAAACCAGGTTGGTAGTTGTGTTAATGATGATATTACAACCGATGTGTTTATTGAGGGGTAAAAGAAGCTGTTATTCTTTACGGGTAACCTTGATATAATATCATTTCTGCCTGTTGCAGATACATAAATAGCATTTAAAAATTCCAGGTCTAATGATCCATATACGCTGCTTGTTCTACGTTGCTCTAAAAAGTAGTTACCTTTAATAGGGTTGGCTGAATTACCAAGATTATAAAGCCCCGGTACAGTTAAGCCGTCGGTAGCAATGGAGCCATACCTTTGGTTACGATAATAATTTGCCCCCCCAACCAATGCGTGGATCTTAAACTTGTCAGAAAAAGTATGGTTATAATCGCCGATCAGATCTGTCGCTATGTCAAAATAATTATCGGTAGCAGCGGTGTACTGCCCGCGCGATTTATCGCCATAGCCAATGTAGCTTTTAGGCTCACTATAATCGCGAAACAGGCCGTACTGATTAATGCCATTTCTTAGTTTAACATTAAAATCTGAATTGATTTTATAATCAAGGTCAACTGACCCAAAAGTGCTGTTTTTATCATAACTCCGCAGGTATTCATAAGCCTGGAAATACGGGTTGTTATAATACGATGTATTATAATTACGCTGTTGTACCCCCTCTTGTCCGGGTACCCAGTAATTGCGCAAGTCTTTAACACTTACATCGGCCCCAGTCCATAAAACCAGGTTATATAAATAGTTAGTAGGGCCATAACCAGTTTCCGGGAAATTTTTGGTATACTGTTTATTATAGCTTAACCGGCTATCAAGAGTAAGCTTGTCGGTTAATTTATAGTTTCCCGAGATGTTAAAAGAGGTATTTTTCAAATCGGTATTTGGTACAATGCCCTGCTGATATATGTGTGAGGCCGATGCCCGAAAACTTCCCTTATCAGAGCTTTGCATAATCGTAATGTTATTACTGGAAATAACCCCTGTCCTGAAAAAGTCTGTTACGTTGTTTTTACCTCTTGAAATAAAAGGCGTAGGTATCCGTTTTCCGGTTACCGGGTCAATCGGGCTGTCAAACTGCGGGGTTTCAAAAAAACCACTTTTTGTGGAAGGATCTTTTTTATCCAGTTCCGGGCCCCATATCCAGCCTCCGCCCTCCGTTCCACCGCCAGAACCATCTACATAGGCATATTGGCCATAATTACCGTTGCCGTATTTGGTTTGTACCTTTGGGATACGGATAAAGCTTGGCTGAAACTCGGTTGAGGAATTTACCTCAATACTTAACTCTTTCCCTTTACCGCGTTTGGTAGTTATCATAATGGCGCCGTCTCTACCAATATTACCATACAAGGCAGCCGCGTTACCTCCTTTTAGCACACTCATGCTTTCAATATCATCCGCATTAATCTTCCACAAATCTGCTGTTTGGTCAGGTATACCATCAATTACAATAAGGGGTTTTTTACCACGCAAAGTAATACCCGGGTCCTGAAACAGGTCTGTCGAGTTGCTAATATTAAGCCCTGCTACCCGGCCGGTTAATGAACTAATTACATTGGGTTCGCGCGCCTTAACCAGGGCCTCTCCTTTTACTTCCTGTACAGCATAGCCCAGCTTGGCTTTTTCCTTTTTTATGCCCAATGCGGTTACTACAACCTCGGTCAACCCTTTGGCATCTTCTTCCAGGGTTATATTGTATAAGTTACTTTCGGTTACGGGTACTTCAAGGGTCTTGAAACCTAAATAGGTTAAAACAAGTATGTCTCCATTATCGGCTTTGATAGAGAACCCGCCGTCCTGGCCGGTTATAGTGCCTTTATTAGTACCTTTTATTAATACAGAAACTCCTGGTAAGGTTACCTTTTTACTATCGGTAACATAACCTTTTATAATCCGGGGAGCGCTTCCAAACATATTAGCAGAAACATTTGCTTTTTCACCAAAGGCAAACGTATTTAAAAGTACGGTAAAGCCCATAAGCAGGCCCAGGCACCGTAAAAATGAAGGAAGCAGAAAATGGGTAAAATTCTTTTTTTTCATAAACTAACTGATTTGTTATTTAATGTAAACTGTGTAGAGGATAACATTCAACCAGCACCTCGTACATGCCGGTTTTTTTAAACACAAACCTGGCCTGTGTTTAAATCATTATGTTTTTTTTGCTATCGTTTTTTATAGTTTAAGGGTTATAATTAATTGTCATCTATTGATGGCCGAACCTTCGGCATTCAAAGTCACACAGCTCATAATGATAGGCCGGACATCCCCCTTTTTTTAACTTATAAAGCATATCAAGCACATTTTTTCATAATTAATTAAGATTTAGCAAATCTGATTTTTGTAATGTTGTGCTATTTAAATCGAGGCCTAAGTTCCGCTTATCATGTTATCTGAAAGTTAGCGTTAAATTAATAAATTAATTGAATGGTCAATCAATCTATTTTATTTCAGAATAACATTACTTTTGTTTAGTTTAACCGTTCACAATAATTAACATGGGTAGAAAAAGCCTTAAAGAGGAAAGACAATTAGAAATTATAAAGACTTTTTACAAGGTTGCTAAAAAGGAAGGGTATGAGAATACCTCTATTGCCAAAATAGCTAAAGTGATGGATATTAACCCAAGCCTGGTTAGCCATTACTTTGAAACAAAAGAGGACTTAACCTATGCGTTGATAGACCATATACTGGAGAGGTATCTGCTTATCTATACTATCAAAAACAAACAAGAGGTTACACTTACAGATCTGCAAAAAACAATTGAAATGCTTTTCTCAAAAAAATGGAACCTTTTATTTGATGACGGGCTGTTCTACACCTTTTATGCACTGGCCTTTAGAGAGAAAAAAATTAAAATGAAATATAAAGCTATACTGGATTCCCTTCGCCTGGCCCTTTCATCAATGATAGAGCAATGCAATACAAAGCAGTTAACACGTGTTGCAGAACCTAAAACTGCTGCCGACCTGATATTTGTGCTGGTGGATGGTGCGTATTTTTACCTTTCGCTTGAAAATGATAAAAAAGCCTACGCGGCAAGGCTGGAGTATTATAAGAACAGGGCCTACCAAATTTTAGGGATGGAACATTCAATCCTTACGGACGAGGCTTTGAGTTAATAAGCGGCGGCCTAAAGCATAAACCCCTATAAACATCCATAGTAAGTTGGCTACTGCATTTGGCATATCATCACTATCAACAGCTGTGGCTACTAAGCATAGCCCGCCTAAAATATTTAATAACTGAAAAATGCGCGATTCGGCCGTAAGCACTTTCATACTTAGCAGCAGGTACCCCAGTGTGCAAAGCGCAACGCCCAGCCAGCCAATACCTGATAATATAATTTGCTTCATACTGTTGGATTAAGTTCTTATCAACACAGCAAGATTAATTAAAAATGGAGATAACCAAAATATTAATATTAACCTTAACAATTTGCTAATGTCAGGATTCTACTTTTGGCCCCTGGCAAGGGTCATGGCAATGCCCCGCACCCTGTTTACCACCTCCCTAAAACAAAAAACAATATATATGCGTATCATAAACACTTTAATTTTAGCAATGCTAAGCCTGGCTGCATGCGCGCAGACCAAACCCAAGGTTGTACTTGTTATTGCAGACGGTATACCGGCCGATGTGATAGAGCGCCTGCGCCCACCTGCCATGCAGCAAATTATTAACGAAGGGGCCTACATCCGTGCGCATGTTGGTGGCACAAAAGGCACCTATACCGAAACGCCTACCATATCGGCCCCCGGCTATAACGATATGTTAACCGGCACCTGGGGCTATAAACATAATGTTTGGGATAATGACAACCAGCACCCTAACTATAATTACCCCACCATTTTCAGGCTGTTTAAAACAGCAAAGCCAGCCGGCACTACTGCAATATTTTCTACCTGGGTAGAAAACCGGAAGATGTTACTGGGAACGGGCCTGCCGCAAACACAAAACCTGTCTGTAGATTATGTGTATGATGGCTTTGAAAAAGACACCGCACACTTTCCGCATGACAAAGCCGGCCTTTACATGAATCAAATTGATGACCATGTTGTGAACTGTGCTGATTCGGTTATCAGGGAAAAAGCACCCGACCTGTCATGGATATACCTGGAATACACGGATGATGTTGGCCATAGCAAGGGCACAGGAAAAGAGTTTGATAAAGCTATTGGCCTTTTAGATGAACGGATGAAAAAAATTGCTGCCGCCATCCATTACAGGGAAGCGAAATTTAAAGAAAAGTGGTTGCTGGTGATCACGACCGACCACGGCCGCGACCCGGTAAACGGGCACGGGCACGGTGGCCAAAGCGAACGCGAAAGAACCACCTGGATGATATTGAACAAGCCTGTTACCAATGCTTATCTAAAGTATGCCCAACCCGGCATTGTAGATATCCTGCCATCTGTTGCCAATTATTTAAACATCAACCTGCCTGCTCCAATAAAAAGGGAACTTGACGGCGTACCTATCACCGGCCCGGTATCATTAAGTAACGCTACGCTGGATACAACCGCACAGGGATTCACCGTAAAATGGAAAACATTTGCACCTGCCGAAAAACTGAAAGTATATATCACCTATACAAATAATGTAAAGGAAGGTAAAGCCGATACCTACAAGCTGATAGGCACGCCAACCTCCGGCGCACAAAAATTCAGTTATACTTCTGCCGGTTTAGTTGGCCAGCCTTTTTATAAAGTTGTAATAGAAGGTAAGCACAACACTGTAAATGTTTGGCATGTTGTTAAACCTGTAAAATAAAACAGCCACGGCGAATCGGTTATCCACTGCGTCTGATACACAAAAGAGTAAGCCTCTTAGAGAAATCAAAGAGGCTTACTCTTTAAATTAGCTATAGCAGCTCAATCCTGTTCCAGTATAGCTATCCCCTCTTCGTTACCCTGTTGCGCGGCCAGGTCAAAAACCGACATCCCGCGATTGTCTACAATAGCTTTATCGGCACCATGCGCCAAAAGGATCTTTATAATATCGTTACGGCCAAACATGGCAGCAAACATTAGGGCTGTGCCGCCGTTTCCATGCTGCAAATTTGGGTTAGCACAATAGTCAAGCAATAACTCGGCAATAGCCGGGTACCCTTTAAAGCAAACACCCATAAGTGCGGTGTTGCCGCCAAAGTCTGAAGCGTCCACCTCGGCGCCGGCCATAAGTAAAAGTTTTGCGGCTTCGGCTTTATTATTATAGCATGCAATAATGAGCGGGGTAAACCCTTTTTCATCCTTTGCATTAAGGTTTGCCCCCGAGGCTATCAGGTCTGTAAGCAATTCGATATTTCCTGAACGGGCTGCGCCGGTTAATTGTGTAATAATTGGGTCCATATATATTTTGTAAAAATAGCCTGTGCATTTGCACAGGCTATAGCATTAATTTATGCAGGTATTAATCTTGGTTTCTCGCGTTCCCAAAAACGGTGCTGCGCAATCATCTTCACAAAAAGGCTTGCAAATTTATTACCGGCATCGCCCAGCAGCACACCTTCGCTCAGCACAGTTTCCTCGCTGTAATCGGGCGGTAGTTTCTTACTAAAATAGGTTGCATCTAAAACCTGCTTTGCATCATCATGCGCTGCAATGGCCTTGCAATGTTTAAACGCTTCGTTCAGGAAATGTACCGCATTGGCTTCTGCCTCCAGGGTTGCCACAGCATTGGTACCCCCGGCAACATAAACCGCGTCAAATAATACCGACGCTGCACCCAAAAAGCTTTGGTCAACTTCTATCTGCGCATCATTTTCGGCTGTAATGTACCCTTGCCTTGGCGCAATTATTTCTACTACTGCCCCTTCGGCAGTCAGTTTATTTTTGATATTTATGATGGATTCCGCATTAGCACCATCTGCAGTCAGTATAGCAATTTTACGGCTTTTGATAGTGTTTTTAATAGTATTGGCCATGCTTAATGCTGCAGACCGGGCAATTGATCCATCAACCTGTATTGACTGGTATTCGGCAGGGTCGCCATCAGCAGGGATACTTTGGTTGGAAGGCAAATCGGCTTTTGCCGGCAGGTGCAGGCCTAAACCAAAGGCTACTTGTGTTGCCAGCCCTTTATCTATTTGCTCCAGTATGCCCAGCATACGCTGCCTGATGGCAACCGTTTTTACTTTACCCAGCTCAAAGGTAAGGGCATCAACAATGTGGTTCTTCTCCGGGTCAGACTGGCTGTTGAAGAAAAGGCGTGCCTGGCTAAAGTGGTCAAAGAAACTTTTATTCCTCCTGCGTAATTTACGCGCCTCTATCCGTTCCTGATAGCTTACAAAACCGCCATCCGCTTCTTTTACCTGCTGCGGGTCATTATTCCCCAAAGAGTTTGGGCTATAGCTGGTTTTACCTTTATTAATGGTTTGGCGCATAAAACCATCGCGCTGGTTGTTGTGCACCGGTACAATAGGGCGGTTTATAGGGATCTCCTGGAAATTTGGCCCGCCTAAACGGGTTAGCTGCGTATCCGTGTAAGAGAATAAACGTCCCTGTAAAAGCGGATCGTTTGAAAAATCTATCCCCGGCACTATATGGCCAAGGTGAAAAGCGATCTGTTCTGTTTCTGCGAAAAAATTGTCAGGGTTACGGTTCAGCGTCATTTTACCAACGCGTTGCACCGGCACCAACTCTTCGGGCACCAGCTTTGTTGGGTCAAGCAGGTCAAAATCAAATTTAAACTCATCTTCCTCCGGAATGATCTGCAGGCCAAGCTCCCATTCAGGGAAAGCACCACTCTCAATAGCATCCCACAAGTCTCTTCTGTGAAAATCGGGGTCTTTCCCGGATATATTCTGCGCTTCGTCCCAGGCAACGGAGTGTACGCCCAGCAAAGGTTTCCAGTGAAACTTAACAAAACTGGCTTTACCCGCCTCATCTATTAAACGGAAGGTATGCACACCAAAGCCTTCCATCATACGCAGGCTGCGTGGCAAAGCCCTGTCGCTCATGGCCCACATAACCATATGTGCCGATTCGGGCATCAGGGAAATAAAATCCCAAAAGGTGTCATGTGCAGAAGCCGCCTGGGGGATCTCGTTATCCGGCTCGGGTTTTACCGCATGTATCAGGTCTGGAAATTTAAGGGCATCCTGTATAAAAAATACGGGCATATTATTGCCCACCAGGTCAAAATTACCCTCTTGCGTATAAAAACGTACGGCAAAACCGCGTACATCACGCGCCAGGTCGCTTGATCCGCGCGAGCCGGCTACTGTAGAGAAGCGTACAAATACCGGCGTTTCCCTTTCAATATCGTTTAAAAATTTCGCTTTTGTTACGCCTGATAACGACTCATAAACTTTAAATACCCCGTGCGCACCGGAGCCCCTTGCATGCACCACACGTTCAGGGATACGTTCGTGATCAAAATGCGTAATCTTTTCCCTCAGGATAAAATCTTCCAGTAATGTAGGGCCGCGGTCGCCTGCTTTAAGCGAGTTTTGGTCGTCATTTATATTTAAACCGGTGTTGGTATTCATCCGTTCGCCGGTTGCATCTGCCGTATGTTCGGCCAGTTGCGTTGTTTTACTATTTTCGGGTTGTGCGGCTAACTTCTTATCTATTGCCGTTTCTGTACCCAGCTTTGGGGGTGTGTTTTTCTTGCTCATGGTGTTGTGTTAAGCTTCGTTTGCAGCCAGGTAATTAATATCGTTCTCCGCCGCCCCGGTTAATTTTTCATCCGCGGCTTTTTCCTCCGTAAGGGTTTGGTAAAGTAATTCGGCCACATCGTTTAACCCAAGCGTTTTAGCCAATTGTGTTAAACCGCCGTACGTAGCTATTTCATAATGCTCAACCTTTTGTGAAGCAAGGATGATCCCTACATCGCGCGTTGCGGTGCCGGGTTCGGTGCTTTCTATAATGCCTTCACCCTCTTTGGTAAGGCCTTCCATAGCATCACATTTTTGCGCCTGCACTTCCTCGCCAAGCAGTTTAAATACCTGTTCAAGGCGTGTTACATGTGTTTTGGTTTCTTCCAAATGGCCTTCAATGGCGCTCACCAGTGTTATTGAAGTAGCTGCTTTTTGCATTTTAGGCAGCGTTTTTACCAGGTGGTTCTCTGCCCAGTAAATGTCTTTAATACCATCGGTAAACAATTCCAGTAAAGCAGGCTCGGCCTTTGCTGATGTTTTGGTGCTGAATTTAGGTTCCCCTGTTTGTTTGCTCATGACAATTTTTTTTATAGATAAATAATTTGACCTGCCATGAAAAAAGATTGGGAACGGCTAATATATCAGTATTGCAGACAGGCAAATAATAAACACAATAGTTGTATGATTGTTCATTAAATTTATCGTTATAATTAATATTTATATTGGGGCATATATTACCATGTAAATTATGCCGGGATACAGGCATGTATATCCATCTCCGTTAACAACGGGTTACTGGTAAAATATTCATCAGGGGGGAACCCGTCCTGTCTGTTATTTTCCCGTGTTCCGTCGATCACTTTCCGCTTTATGTCGACTTTTTTTAAATATTGCGGAAGTATTTATTCCTTTGCCCGGTAAAACCTGTGGCTATACGCGCCCGGGCGTAAAGCTGTTTAGCTTGTTGTTAAGAACGATGTGATGAACCACGATCAAAGAGAATTTTTAAGGTGCGGTAAGTGCTCGCAGCCCTTTCACTATAAATTGCCCAGGAATTGGTTTGGGCAAAATCTTTTATTTTTTATACCCATAAAACGATATTTTTGCGCTAAATGCCTTAAATCCAGGTACCGTATCATGTCGGCAAAAAAAGAAAGGTTATATAAAATATAAGCCGGCACTACCTTGCAAACATCCTTGTGGGCACAAAATTTAAAATTGGTATAAAATTTCATTTTTTTAACGATTTTTGGGAGGCCTGCCGCGCTCTATTATTGCTGCCTGTAACTCACAATTACCAACCCTATGCCCAACCAAAATAACTTAGCCGCCACCAATATAAAAGGGTTATCAAGAAGGATACTTATTGCATTTATACTATTTGTAATTGCACTGGCAATTGCCGCATTGTTTGTACACAGCTCCATTTCCAACCAGCTGGCCAATCTTTCAAAACAAACATCGGGCATTGAGTATGATGAAGCAAAATCACAAAAAGCCTTACTGCTGCTTCACGAAGCCGAGGATGATTTCCAGGAATCGCTTTTAACCGGCGATACTGCAAAAAGCAACTCATACAGAACAAAACTTTCGTTATCGTTTAACCTGATAGACGGGCTGCTTAAAGATGATATAGATACAACAAAATTATCTGCCGAACAGCGTGTTAAAGTAAGGAGCTTGTTTTTAAAGAAACTCAAACTTTCTGATAACCTGTATATTTTAAAACATAGTTTCGATTCTCTCTTAAAAAAGCCTTCGTCTGCCGATACTGTAAACAATGGCTTAGCTGCAGCCGCCCCATACATACGTACAGAGAAAGTAACAAACAGTGTTGATACTGTAAAAAGCACCGCCAAGGTTACTAAAAAGGGCTTATTTGCGCGTATAAAAGATGCTATTACCAACAAAAGCGGCACCACAGGGGCGCCTAACGTTACGGTAATTAACTACAACCGCAGCAAACGGATAATTGATTCGGTAAACAAAATAAATGCTAAACGCAGCAAAAACTTTTACAACAAACAGCTAAAGCAACTGCAACAACATAATTTAAAGCTGTTTACCACGCAAAAGCAAATGATAATGCTCAACACGCGCATTAATAATGAGCTGGAAAGGATTGTAAGTGATGTAAATAATATCAACCTCAACATTATCAACGAGCTGAAGGAAAACGCGCTCAAAAGCTACCGCGACACCACCGCTTTATTAAATAAGTTTTACCTGGCCTCGCTTTTAATGGTGCTTATATTTGCCACCCTGCTTATCATATTTATCATCAACCTTAACCGGGCCGAAGAGTATTTATTGCGCGAGAACCAACGATCGGTAACCATTGCGCAGCAAAAGATGGACCTGCTGCTGCACATGAGCCACGAGGTACGCAACCCGCTTACCGCTATTAACGGCTTCCTGTACATTTTCAGCCGATCAAACCTCTCGGCCAGGCAAATAGATATGCTGGGCTCTATCAGGCTCTCGTCAGACATGTTGCTGCATACCTTAAATGATACGCTTGATGCCGCAAAGATGGAAACCAACACCTTTAAAATAAACAGCGACCCTTTTAACCCCAACACTGTTTTAAAAGAAGTTGTTGAAAGTATGGAGTTTAGCGCCACCAAAAAACAGCTAAGCCTTGCCTATAATTTTGAGGGGGATAAAGAAGAGGTGGTACTGGGCGATAGCTTCAGGCTTAAACAGGTAATGGTTAATTTATTAAGCAATGCAGTAAAATACACCAAACAAGGGGGCATAACAGTAAAAGCACAGCTTGTACCCGCCAACGGCGTAAACAAGCTGCAAATAAAAATTATTGATACAGGCGCGGGCATCAGTGCTGAGCAGCAAACTAAGCTTTTCTCTAAATATTACCAGTCAAACTCTGCTAAGGGGCAAATTGGTACCGGTTTGGGCTTATACATCTGCAAGCAGCTTATTCAGCTGCAAAACGGCGAAATAAAGGTAGAAAGCGATGAGAAAACAGGTAGTACCTTTAGTTTTATCATCCCATACAAAACCCACCAGCCTGACGAAAATGACCAGGCAACCAATAACCCGGTATGGAAGTTAAACGGCATAAGCATTTTAGCGGTTGACAGCAATGAGCTTAGTTTAACCTTCCTTAAAATGATGACCGCTAAGTGGAACATCAAATTTCACCAGGCATCAAGCGGCGATGAAGCCCTGCAAACAATTGCTAAAGAAACCATACAAATTGTATTGACCGATTTAAACCTGCCCGGTATGAACGCCACAGAACTTGTTGCAAACATAAAAAGTTTAAAAGCGCCGCTTAATACACTTCCTGTTATTGTAATAAGTAACGACGGCTTACCTGCCGACAGGGAAAAATATACAGTGCAGGGCTTTGCCGGTGTTTTGGTTAAACCATTTGTTGAGGCCGAATTAATAAAGCAAATTATACTGGCGCTGGGTTTATAAATTGTGGAATGGGGTGCTACAATTGAGAAAATAAACACACATTTTAGATTTTACAGCACCATAAAAACTTTCATCACACTAATAATATATAAAAGCAATACCCTAATTTTAATGCACGGTATATACAGATACAGCCACCTGAGCATTAAAGGCAGGTAAAAAAGCCAGTTAAACATTGGCTTTAGTGTTTGTTGACCAATTATTGCTTACATCTTTGCCTATGTCAATCAATTGTATCATTGTGGATGATGACGAATTAGCCATATCTCATCTGCAGGTATTTATAAGTCAGGTACCGTTTTTAAACTTAATAACATTCTATCAGTCGCCCTCTGAGGCACTTGCCGCTATAGAAACACAGGATATCCAACTGATATTTATGGATATTAATATGCCCGGTATTACAGGTATGGAACTTGCTAAAATGCTACAGGCTATGCATGGCGTTAATGCCCCCCGTATTGTTTTTATAAGCGGGCATGAAAAGTTTGCGCTGGAGGGTTACAAAGTAAACGCGCTCGATTACTTGCTGAAACCCGTGGGGTATGAAGATTTTTTAACAGCTTGCTATAAAGCCAAAACCTATTTCGCCGAAAAAGAAAAACCCGCCATACATAGCGATAGCTATGTGATAAACGATTTTATATTTTTAAAGGTAGAGTATGAAATGGTACGCATTTATTTGAAAGACATTTTATACCTGGAAGGCTTTAAAGATTACGTTAAGGTTTATTTAACGGGCAATAACGGCTTTTTAAAAGCTTTAACTACCATGAAGGGGCTTGAAGAAAAGTTGCCTGTAAATGGCTTTATAAGGGTGCACCGGTCATTTATAGTTTCTGTAGATAAGATAGACGCTATTACCAAAAACACTATCAAAATTGGTAAAACCATCATCCCGGTAACTGAACAGTTTAAAGACGATTTCAGGAAGTTCGCGCACCAGTGGTTCTAACAAACACCTTTTCTATCTCTGTAAATAGTGCTTTTCCAAAACTTTTAGGAGTAGCCATGGTCTAACCTATCAACCTTTCTGTCTGTCATAACGGGGTATCTGTCGAACGTGGTCTTTAGCTTCGGCAACTCTTTTTTTCTTTGCATTTGAAGCCTTGTTTATCGTTACTGATAGCATGTTTTCATAACAAAGGAGGGAAACGTAATGCATTTTATTTTACAACGCATGTTGCCAATGTTTGTAGTGCTGATGTGGAACGGCTGTATTATTTTTTTTGTATGGATTGCCGCCGATTATCATCGCAGGCACAAAAAGCGCCATCAGTACCTGCGCCAACCCGTTAAACTCAATCGCACGTCACGGTCATGAAATCAGACAACCTGGAAACACAAGATACTTTTTGCCAAACATTGATAGCTATAATGGCGCATGATCTGCGGCAGCCATTTGCATCTATAGTGATGACTGCCGATGTAATTAAACACACCCAGCGCCCTTTGGCTGTTGATGAAACGCATTTGCTTTTTGAAGAGCTGAGCAATACCGCCGCTAAAAGCATCAAACTATTAGATGGCTTGCTTTGCTGGGTAAAATCAAGAAAAGAAAACTCGGCCGGTAAAACACAACCATTGCTTTTGTGCGACCTGATACACGAGGCTAACGGTTTATACCTTTATGACCAGATAAGCAAAAACATTACCTTATATAACGTTATTCCCGAGCGCCAGCTTATTTACGCGCACAAGGAAATGCTGCAATTCATCAATCGTAATATTTTAAGTAATGCTACCAAATATTCGCAGCATGGCGGCATTATAGGTGTAACCTGCAGTGCAGACGAAGACTGGGTAACCGTTGCCTTTACCGACCGCGGCAACGGGATGACTGCCGACCAGCTGGAAACGCTTTTCCATTTGCAGGATACTGACACACAGGTACAGGGTTATTTGCAAAGCGCAGGAATAGCCATGAGTATTTGCAAGGATATGATAGCGCAGATGAATGGCCGTATCTGGGCTGAATCATCCCCGGGCCAGGGCACCACATTTTATTATAGCCTTCCGCAAAAAAAGGAAGCAGCACTTTAATACACCCTTAATATATAAAATATCCTATAAAGCAATACGGTTAAAACAATTTAATGTTATTTCGATTTACATATATCACCGCTAAAATAGGTGGCACAAGTAAATTGAAAAATAAAAAACGCATTGCCATACTTGGCGGGGGCCCCAGTGGGTTGTTCATGTTTAAACGCCTGGTTGATGCCGGCCGTACGGATATCACCATAGCTGTTTTTGAAAAAAAACAGGAATTAGGCGCCGGCATGCCCTACAGCACCGAAGGCGCGGGTACTGAACATATCACCAATGTATCCGGTAACGAGATCCCTGAGTTGGTTACCTCTATTGCCGACTGGATAAAAACAGCGCAAAAAGCATTGCTGGACAAGTTTAGTATCACCCCCGAAATATATAACGATTATAAAGTACTGCCACGCCTGCTGTTTGGCCAATACCTTGCAGCGCAATTTGCCCTGTTACAACAAAAAGCAGACGAGGCGGACATTGAATATACTATCCATTACAGCAGCCCCGTAACCGACATTATAGACCTGCCCGAACAAAACCTGGTACGCGTTAAAATTGCGGGTGGCACATCGTTCGAATTTGAGCAGGCCATTATTTGCACCGGGCACAACTGGCCTGTAAAACACGAGGGCAAGGTACCCGGTTGGTTCGATTCGCCATACCCACCAACAAAGCTGGGTTTACAGTTAAACCATGCAGTTGCCATAAAAGGAGCATCGCTTACAGCCGTTGATGCCGTACGCACCCTTGCCCGCCATAACGGGGTATATTTTAAAAATAAAGCAGGCAAACTTATTTATCAGCTATCGCCCAACAGCGAAGGATTTAAAATGGTGATGCATTCGCGCCACGGTATGTTGCCTGCAGTTAGGTTTCACCTGGAGGATTCGCACCTGCAGAATGACTCATTATTAACCGATGAGGAAATAGAAGCACATATTAAAGGTAATAATGGCTTCCTCTCTCTTGATTTTATTTTTGAGAAAGATTTTAAAGAGCCCATACGCCAAAAACAACCTGTGTTTTATGAATACATAAAAGATATGGGTATGGAGGAATTTGTGGGTGCCATGATGGCGTTACGCGAACAAGCCGACCCTTTTGAGCTGATGAAGGTTGAATACGAAGAGGCAGCCCGTTCCATCAAAAAACACGAATCTATTTACTGGAAGGAAATGCTGGGCGTTTTAAGTTTTGCCATGAACTACCCTGCCAAACACTTTTCGGCCGAGGATATGCAGCGGCTGCAGAAAACACTGTTGCCGCTTATCTCTATTGTAATTGCCTACATCCCCCAAAGCTCGTGCGAGGAGTTTTTTGCCCTGCACGACTCCGGCCTGCTTGAGCTGGTTGACGTAGGTAACGATAGCGACGCAGAACCCGACGAAAAAGGCGGCGCCAATTATTATTATACAGACGGGAATGGTAAAAAACAATCAACGTACTATAATACCTATGTTGATTGTTCGGGCCAACCGCACCTCTCTTATGATGATTTTCCGTATGAAAGCCTCAGGGCTGCGCGTGTCATTTCTCCTGCTAAACTAAAATTCAGGGATGCATCCGAAGGTAAAAAAGCCATGCAGGATGATAAACACACCGTGTCAGAAGTTGAAGGCAAATACTATTTAAAAGTACCAGGTATTGCCATCAATGATGATTTTCAACCTGTAGGTGGGCTTGGTGAGGTTAACAACCGCCTTTATGTAATGGCTGTGCCGTATATTGGCGGCTACAACCCCGACTACTCGGGGCTTGATTTTTGCGAGAAGGCTTCAGACACTATCGCGGAAAGCATTTTTAAAACTTGATAACAAAGCATGAACCAGGATACACCGGCACAAAACCTAAAACTTTATATGTTACTTTTAGGCTCTAAAGCGCCCGGCAGGCATGTAGAGCAGCACGATTATTTCTTTGGGATAGCCGCCAACTTAAAGGACCTGATACCCGATATAAAAGCCTTTTGGCGCGGCACCAGCGCAAACCTGCACATTGATGGCTGGCGCGAGGTGAACGCTGTTGAAGGCTACAGCATAAAAGTGGTGCCTAAAGAAGAAGCTGATACTACCTCGCCAAACAAATTGTTCTTCATCAACCTGGGTGGTTACCAATCGGGCAAACTGGAGGAGCAGCATTACGTGGTGCTAACTGTAAAGAACGACCGCGCGCTGGCCATACAGGAGGCTAAGAAAACGGTGTTCTTCCGTGAGAATACCATTGCCGGGATGAAAGGTGCCAACTCGCATATTGATGATAAATACGGCATTGATGTGGATGATATTTATCGGATAGATGAGATGCTAAACCCGGCGATGAAAGATAAATACCATATAGCGATAACCCCTGCAGAGAGCCTGCCCGAAGACGAGATCCATTTAGGGTACTTTAGGCTGGATAAGCTTTAATGGGGTAGATATTACACCGCCATAACAGTTATGTAAGCGGTATATCTTAGTTTAGCGGCATTATAATATCCCCTAATGATAAAAGCTTATAAACTATATACCGGCCATGATGGCCACTCGCATGTACAAACAGGAACAGTAAACGAAGGTGTTTTTAACCAGGCATCATCCATCAGGTTCCAGGAATCGCCGCCGCACTCGTTTTATGATTGGCACAATGCCCCTGTAGAGCAATACGTGATCACCCTATCGGGCACGCTTGAATTTGAAACCCTACCCGGCGAAACTTTTATTGTAAGACCCGGCGAGATCTTGATAGCGTTGGATACAACCGGCACCGCCCACAAATGGAGACTGATTGACGACGAACCCTGGAAACGGGTGTACGTACCGTTCGACCCATCGCACCAGATAAATTTTGTGCCTGACGAGGGCCAAACTGAAAAATAAGAAACCTATGATACGCCCCGCTCAACCTACCGATGCACCTGCTATAGCACGCCTGATTATACTGGCTATGGGCAAGCTGGCAGCCAAATTTGCCAATAACAGCGAAGAGCAAAAACAACTGGATCTGTTTGAGCGCTTTGTTGCCCTAACCGGTAACCAGTACAGCTACACCAATATTTTGGTTTGGGATGAAGCACATGATATTTGCGGAATGATCATGGCTTATGACGGCGCAAAGCTGGATGAATTGCGTAGCCCGTTTCTGCAATATACCACTACCCAACTGGGTTTTACCGGCCAGCCAGAAGACGAGACCCAACCCGGCGAATATTATATTGATTGCCTGGCGGTAAACCCGGGCCATCAGGGTAAAGGCATCGCCAAAAAGCTGATCAACGCCTTGTTTAAACGTGCTGCCGAACTAAACCACCAAACCGTTGGCCTGCTGGTGAGCAAAGGTAACGACAAAGCCAAAAGGCTATATACCGATCTGGGTTTCGAGGTTAAGGGCGATAAGGCTTTATTGGGCGGGGTGCATGAGCATTTGCAATATCAAATAAGCTAAATAATCCGCCCTGGCACCTATTCTCGCAATTGCCTGCTGATAGCATTTTTAAAACTTAAAGGCAACCTACAATTGGATAAGGCAGCATCTAAATGTTACCATTTATTTTTTTGTCTTGATAATTAATCATTTAGCTTTAAAACGCATTTACAGACAATTTAACGACAAACTTTAAACAATAATAGCGTGTTTTCTAACGTCTCTATAGGACATCGACTCACAACTACAAGCTATGAAACACAAAATTAAACTGCCCGATGGAACAGCACACCTTATTGAAATTACAAGTGCCTATTTTAAAACCTGGCATGTTTGGAACGTAAAATTCGCTGATGGCAAAGCCGCCATGCTTTTTAAAATGGGTAGCGAATGGATGCAGCGCAACGAAGACTTTTTAGACGAACACGTAGTAAACGCTATTGGCAAACGCATAGATACCATCCTGCAAAGGCGTAATATGCTGTCGTTTTAATTTATGCATCTACTATTTTCACACTTAGCAAAAATGCCGTGTAACTCATTAAAAGCTTAATACAATATTAGGTAGCGCGGCTATTGCCAACAAAATCTATCATTATGGTTGTATCAACAAGTACCGCAAAACACATAACAGAACATTTTGAAAGGGACATCCCCTGCCCGGCCTGCAGTAAAACACATCTGCAAAGGATCCACCGCAACTCCCTTGTTAAAACGCTTTTATTTTGGCTGCCGTTTAAAAGATACAAATGCTACCACTGCGACTATAAATTTTACAAACTGGTTTAAGTAAGACGAGGGTCGGAATAATCAAGAGAAAAGGATTAGCCACTCTTTACCACCATGTTATTTCGATCGAACAGAGTGAGGAGAAATCTTTTACACCCTGCATCCGGGTATGCAAAGTCACCATTTGGCGTAGAAGATTTCTCCCACCCCCCACAGCTCAATCGAAATGGCAATCGATTAATTAACTCTTCGCGTCTTTGCGCGAAAAACAAACCCGCACTTCTTTCCCTATCCAAAACACCGCTTTCACTAACCTGCAATACTTGCTCGCTCACTAACATAAAAGTGTATTCATCAGGCTGTTAAAATTGTATCAAACAAAACAAACACCTGCCCATGAAAACGTTAAAATTATCCATCGCTGTGCTGCTTACCCTGGCTATATCGGCCTGTAGCCAAATGAAAACTATAGGCCAAAGCATGCAAATGCCCGCCGCTATTAATAATACCCTGCCCCCGCCCAGCGGAACCTACTTTATTGTAAATAACTCAAAAGCACTTACACCGTGGCAACCCACCGTTGCCCAGAATGTATTTTTGCAACCCTACAGTGGCAGCGGCACCCAAAAATGGGAAGTAAAACAGTATAAAAGTAAAAAGGGGATCAGCTACACTATGCGCCTGGCCGGTACCGATAACATGTACTTTCAGCCAAACGCGGTTAAAGACCATACCCCAATGATAGGCCCTGCGGGCACAGGTATCAGCTTCCGGATAGTAGCCGCGCCCGGTGCCAAACAATGGTACATTAAAAGCACCTTTTACAATGGCGATGCCCTGCGCAGCTTTGTGTTCAGCCCCAACCTGCCAACCGAGATCCGTTTTGAGGCACCCGAGCCTACCGATAAATTTATGTGGAAATTAATCCCGACAGGTAATGATTAATGAGTGGCGCTTAGTTAAGCAAAATTACAGTTACATCATTGATCAGTTTTTAGTAATGCAAGCGGAAGGGGGGGCTCTTTCGCTTGTTTTTTTAAGGCAAACATCATCATAACCAGCTACCAAACTCTAATCTAATTCTAATGCCTTTGGCCTAACTTATCTGTATTCACTTTGTCATACATGTAAACAATCACATTATGAAAAAGGTAATTAAAGGTTTTTTTATGCTGGCATTAGTTTTAGTGTCATCATCAAAGTTATTTGCACAGGTTAACGTAAGCTTATCTATTAATATAGCCCCGCCGGCGCTCCCGGTTTATACACAACCGCTTTGCCCCGTTGATGGCTATTTGTGGGTACCCGGCTATTGGGCGTATGATAATAATATGGGCGATTATTACTGGGTACCGGGCGTTTGGGTAAGCCCGCCGCGTCCTCATTATTTATGGACACCCGGCTATTGGGGATACAATGGCAACATTTACAGCTTCCATCCCGGGTATTGGGGCACCCGTGTTGGTTTCTATGGCGGGGTTAACTATGGTTACGGCTACAGCGGCTCGGGCTACGGTGGCGGCCGCTGGGTAGGTAATTCATTTAACTACAACACCGCTGTGGTTAACGTTAATAAAACAATAGTTAAGAATACTTATATTGATAATACCGTTATTGTTAATAATAACACTACGGTTAATAACCGTTCAAGCTTTAATGGCAAGGGCGGCATTACCGCAAAACCACGGCCCGAAGAACTGGCCGCCATGAAAGAAAAGCATGTGCAACCCACTCCCGACCAGCTTTCGCACCAGCAGGCAGCGATGGCCAACCGCAGTCAGCACGCTTCGGCAAACCAGGGCAAACCCGCTGTAACGGCCTATAATAAAGTTAATGGTGATGGCTTTGGCCAAAAAGGCAGGCCTGCAAAAATAGCTGCAGTAAAAAACGATGCGAACCCGCAAAGCGATAATGTTGCTAAAAAACCCGATGCTGTAAACCCGGCAACATCAAGGCCTGCAAAAATAGCCGCAGATAAAAATCACGCAAACCAACCAGGCGACAATATGGCTAAAAAGCCCGATGCTTTAAACCCGGCTACATCAAGGCCTGCAAAAATAGCCGTGGATAAAAATCACGCAAACCAACCAGGCGACAATATGGGTAAAAGGCCCGACGCTGTTAGCCCGGTTACAGCAAGACCAAAACAACCAAAGCATGCCATAAACAATGCCCAACCCGTAAAAATGATTAAGGCCCAACCGGCAAGGCAGATAAGGCAACCCGCGCAACACGCCGAAAGAGCCCGTGAAAAACAACCGCGGGAAAAATAACAGATCATAGCATCACAGTGCGTTTTGAAAAAGGCCCTGCGATACCACTATTGCTCAGTTTAATAATGCAGGCAAGCGAAAGGGGTTATCCTCTTTCGCTTGTTTTTTGTGTGGAAATGCTGGAAAAGAAGCGCCTGGACATGTGCGATTCCTTCCCTTGGGAAGGAGGAGGAAGGGGTTTATGGGACATAATATAGTAAACAAACCCCTCCCCGCCACTACACAAACTGGCCGCTCTCCTCCCCGGGGAGAGAATTACATATTTGCCACAACGCCGATTAAATAATACCTTGCACCCAATAACGTTATATAGTTTTTTAATCCATACCCCAAATGAAATACACCGCATCACGCCTGTCAGAAGGTAATAAGCTTTTCCCCGCGCAAATCATTGTAGAGCCTACCGGCATCACCATCAAAATTCCCGGCCTGTTCAGCGGCGACGAAACCTCTGTGGCTTACGATAGCATTTCGGCGGTTGAGATAGATACCCCGCTTATCGGTTTCTCTACCATCCGCTTTTACCATAATGGGAACAAGGTAGAAGCCCATGGCTTTTCAAAAAGCGACGCCAAAGAAATAAAGGCAGCTATTGAGAATGGCAGAGGCAAGGCAAGAGGATAAATTCTGTCAGTCTGAGCTTGTCGAAGACCTCTTTATTAATGGTTCGACAGGCTCACCATGACAACATCAGCCTTGCAAACGCATAGCTTACTCACCCCGACTACGCTACGCTGGTCGACCCTCTCTGCTCCGCAAAGAGGGTGAGGAAGCAAAGTTGCAAATCAAATCCCTCTTTCCGCGCAGCGAAGAGAGGGTGGTCGGGCGGAGCAATGACCGGGTGAGTTAAATAGCCAAGCAATAGGGTTTTCCCTCCCCCCGTTGCTCTGGTGAGCCTGTCAAACCATTAGCCAGTCGTACAGGTCTTCGACAAGCTCAGACTAACAATGTTTGTGTCCCCCTGTGTCATGGTGAGCCTGTCGAACCATTAGCCAGTCGTACAGGTCTTCGACAAGCTCAGACTGACAATGTTTGTGTCCCCCCGGTGTCATTTCGAACGAGCTACGAGGAGAAATCTTTTACAAGGGATGGGTGTCAAGCTTGCTTGGTTAGGGCACACGCGACACGCGTACGCCAGCGGGGGAACCGACCGTAGGGAGCTCATCGCAGATAAATCTTATACGAGCAGTAAGCAGCGACTTTACTTTTGATTAGTGCCGTTTTTGGTGTTGTCACCAACAACATTTAGGACGGTCTTGAAATAGCATAGCCTCAATGCATGGCGGCTTGTTGGTGACAACATCAACAAGGGCGAAAAGAAGCTGCTGGTTAAGGGCACGCGTGCGCCATCGGGCGTATAGGTCTTCGGCAAGCTCAGACTGACATATGCTGTTATGTGTATCCACTGCTATCGGGTTTAAGGCACTTACTTCATGCCGCCCCCACTTGTCATGCTGAACGATAGTGAAGCATCTACCCGCCGATATGCATTAGTGCCGTTGTTGGTGTTGTCACCAATAACCTTTAGGCCGGTTTTGAAATAGCATAGCCTCAATGCATGGCAGCTTGTTGGTGACAACACCAACAAGGGCGAAAAAAGTTAAACTGGGTAAATAATTGTAGATACAGGTAGTTGGCACCAAAAAGGCCGAACCAGGGCCGAAAAAAGGCGAAAAAAGTCGTTCTTTTCAGTGCCAGCTTTTGTTTCATCCACCCAAAAAACCAATTAGCTCATTATCAACAACTAACAAGCGTTCACGGTGTTCACGTGGCGTGAACGTGAACAAAACCGTATAATTGACATTTATTGTGTGTTAACTTTTGAGTTCCCTCCTTTTCTTTTTTGCCGCAATCCGCAATAACCTTTATACTTGTATAACATTTCACCCTGCGCCATGAAGAACGTAACTTTAGACGAATTAAAGGCCATCCCCGCCCTGCAAACCGTACCCGACGAGCAGTTGAAATGGCTGCTGGCCAACGGCGAAACCATGGAGGTGGAGGAAGGTACCCGCGTTTTTGAAAAAGGCGAACCTTTAGACAGGACCTTATTTATGATAGAGGGCCGCATGCGCATCTGCGCCGAGCAAAACGGCAAACTGCGCGAAATTGTAGTGGTAAAACCCGAAGCTATTACCGGTTACCTGCCTTTTAGCAGGGCTACCAACACCTTTGGCTACGGCGAAGCTATCGAGAAGTGCCGCATGTTCAGGGTTGCTAAAGCCAAAATCCACGAGGCCATAAAACTACATTACGAGCTTACCGCCGCCATGGTACACACCATGACCAGCCGCGTGCGCGATTTTACCTCGCAGCAGCAGCAAAACGAAAAAATGTTTGCCCTGGGTAAGCTCTCCGCAGGTTTGGCACATGAGCTGAATAACCCGGCATCAGCTATCAGCCGCGGTGCTTCCCTCCTGCACGACCAGGTAAAGCGCCTGCCCGCGCTGTTTAAGGAAGTGGCCGCGCTCAACATCGCCCCCGAAAAACTGGATAAGATAAACCAGATCCTGATCAGCAAAACCCAGCAAACCGACCGCCCCGTGCTCAACATGATGCAGCGCGCCGACGCGGAGGACGACCTTGCCGATTGGCTCACTGAACACGGCATCAAGGACTATGATATTGCCGAGAACTTCGCCGAGTTTAGCTTCGGCCCTGCCGACCTGGAGCACCTGCATAGCTGTACGCCATCGCCCCAACTGGATGTAGTACTGGCCTGGATGAACAATTACCTGCTGCAGGAAAAAATGGTATCTGATATCCGCGAATCATCAAGCCGTATTTCGGAATTGGTGAGTTCGGTAAAAACCTTCACCCACATGGATAGGGATACCGATAAGCAACCATTGGATATCCATGCCGGTATCCGCAATACGCTTACCATGCTCAACTATAAGATGCGCAAAGGCAACATCCAGGTGGTTGAAAACTTCGACCTGAACCTGCCCCAGGTAAAAGCCCTTGCCGGCGAACTTAACCAGGTTTGGACCAACATTATCGACAACGCCATTGATGCCATGGAGCCAAACGGCAGCGGCATCCTGGAGATCCGCACCCAGTTGGACAGGCATTTTGTATGTGTTTACATCAAGGATAACGGCACCGGCATCCCGGAGGATATCCAGTCGCGGGTGTTTGATCCGTTTTTTACCACCAAGGATATGGGCAAAGGCACCGGCCTTGGTTTGGATGTGGTTACCCGCATTATACGCCAGCATAATGGCACCGTAAAAGTTACTTCGGTGCCCGGCAATACCGAATTTACCGTTTGTTTCCCCCTAACAGATAACTAAGACAACGACATGGACCAACCTATCATATTTGTAATTGACGACGACCAGCAAGTACTGCGCGCCATTAGCCGCGACCTTAAGAACCATTACCGGCAGGACTACCGTATCCTGAGCACGGCGTCGGTAAAAGAAGCGCTGGATAGTTTGCTGGAGCTAAAAAATAAAGGCGAGGTGGTAGCACTCTTCCTGAGCGACCAACGGATGCCCGAAATGGAGGGTGTTGACTTTTTGTGCCGCACCACTGAGTTTTTCCCGAATGCCAAACGAGTTTTACTAACCGCTTATGCCGATACCGATGCTGCCATCAAAGCCATCAATGATGTAAAGCTTGATTACTATTTAACAAAACCCTGGGACCCGCCCGAGGAAAAGTTATACCCTATCCTTACCGACCTGCTGGAAGACTGGCAGGGCCATTACCGCCCCGATTTTAGGGGAATAAAGGTGATTGGTTACCAGTACTCGCCAAAATCGCATGATATTAAGGAGTTCCTGTCGGGATATCTGGTTCCCTACCTGTGGCTGGATGCCAACACCGACGAAGCCAAAAAAGCAATCAAACTAAACAATTTGGACGCCAGGGACCTGCCCGCTATTATTTTTGCCGATGGTACCTTGCTAAAAACCCCTGCAGTAAAAGATATTGCCGCCAAGATTGGCCTTAACCAGGAAGCCAAGAACGAGCTTTATGATGTGGTGATCATTGGCGCCGGGCCTGCTGGCTTGGCAGCTTCTGTTTATGGCTCATCAGAAGGGTTAAAAACTTTATTGATAGAAAAAAAGGCTCCCGGCGGACAGGCAGGCACCAGTTCGCGCATCGAGAATTACCTGGGTTTCCCGGCGGGATTGAGCGGCGCTGATCTTACACGCAGGGCTATTACGCAGTCGGCACGTTTTGGTACCGATTTTTTGTCGCCGCAGGCTGTAAAAGAGATAAAACTGAAAGATAATTATAAAACACTGATACTGGATGATGGCACCGAGGTAATTACCAAAGCGGTTGTGATAACCACCGGGGTTGATTACCGGCAACTAAATACCACTGGCATTGATAAATTTACCGGTGCAGGCATTTACTACGGCGCCGCCATGACGGAGGCTGCATCATGCAAGGATAAGCATGTTTACGTGGTAGGTGGCGGTAACTCTGCCGGGCAGGCTGCTATGTACCTGTCTAAATTTGCCAAAGAGGTGTTTATCCTTATCCGGAAGGAAAGCCTGGCCGAAACCATGTCGTCATACCTTATTGATCAGTTGGGCGGTCAAAGCAATATCAAACTCATGCCCTGCAGCGAGATAACCGAAGCCATTGGCGATACTAACCTGCAGCAATTGGTGATACAGGATCTGAACACCAAGGAAAGCAAAACCGTTGAGGCCGACGCGCTGTATATTTTTATCGGCGCCAAACCTTATACCGACTGGCTTTGCAAGGATATCATCACCAACAACAAGGGATTTATAGAAACCGGACGCGATCTTAACCTTTGCAGCGATTTTGAAAAGGTATGGAAAGCCAACCGCGACCCCTACCTGCTGGAAACAAGTTGCCCCGGTATTTTTGCCGCAGGCGATGTACGGGCCGGGGCCATGAACCGTGTTGCATCTGCCGTAGGCGAAGGCTCAATGGCTATAAGTTTTGTGCATAAATATTTAAACGAGGTGTAAGCGCACCTCGTTTTTTGAAATTTTATTAACTATAAGTAACTGCTAATTAGTATCTTCGCGTCCTTTTTAGTTTACTATGGTTAAAAAATATTTACTATTCCTGTTCCTGATAATTGCTGTTGCGGCGTGCAAAAAAGAAATAACCCTAAAACCGCAGCCCACACCGCCGGTTGTTGCACCGGATAGCGTATCATTTGTTTCAGTAAAGCTTGAGGCTAAAAACAACCCGGGTGTTGTTACCACAGATATTGTTTGTTCGATTAAAGACGACCAGATCTCTGCAACAATACCTCAATCTACAAAGCTTACCAAAAAGCTGATTGTAACCTTTACCACAAAAAATTCAACTGTCACCAAAAACGATACCGTACAGGTTAGCGGCAAAACCGCTGTTGATCTGCGTAAGCCTATAACCTATACGCTTACATCGGCCAAAGGCACTAAGCGCGATTATAAGTTTTCGGTTAGCGTATTTACCGGCATCCCTATTTTGTACTTAACAACAAGCGGCCCGGTGATTTCTAAAGATAATTATGTAACCGGCTCCCTTGTGGTTGATGCTAATAACCGTTTTGAGCAGGAAAAAACAAACATCACGTTAAAAATTAAAGGCAGGGGTAACTCTACCTGGTCAAACTTCCCTAAAAAGCCGTACCGTTTAAAGTTTGATAGCAAAGCCGCTATGCTTGGCATGCCGGCTGCCAAAAACTGGGTACTGCTTGCTAATTATGACGACAAAACTTTGCTGCGCAACCGCATAGCTTTAGAGTTTGCCCGCAGGATAGGTTCTGATTTCGCGCCCGAGAGCCGCTTTGTAGAGGTTGTGATGAATGGTGTCACTCTTGGTAATTACTTGCTTACCAGCCAGGTTGAGGTAAACGAGAACCGCGTAAACATCACCGAAATGACAGCCAACGATAACGCTGGTGATGCCCTTACCGGGGGGTACCTTTTAGAACTTGACCAACGAAAGGATGAAAAGTATTGGTTTACCACTAAAAAGAACCTGCCTTTCACCATTAAATCACCGGAAGACATTACACCGAAGCAGCTGGAATACATATCAAAATACATGCAGGATACCGAAGACGCCCTGTTTGCACCAAACGCTAACGACCCTGTAAACGGATACGCCAAATACATCAACGTAGAATCGTTCATGAACTGGTTTTTTGCCGAAGAAGTGGTTAAGAACCAGGATGCCCGCGATTTTAGCAGCATATTTTATTATAAAGACCGTAACGGTAAGCTGGGTATGGGCCCCGTTTGGGATTTTGACCTGAGCAGCGGTAACATTGACTATTCGGTATCAAAAGATCCAAACAACTGGTATATACGCGATGCCACCTGGATGATAAACCTGTTTAAAGATGTTAAATTCAGGAGTAAGATAAAAGTACGCTGGAACCAGATCCGCAATACCGCGGTAGAGGCTATTTTTAAAGATATTGACGAAAACGCCGAATATCTTAAGCTATCGCAAAAGCAAAACTTTACTACCTGGCCTATACTGGATAAGTACGTTTGGCCAAACGCGGTTGTATTAGGTAACTACGATATGGAAGTAGCGTATGCCAAAAGCTTCCTGGAAACGCGTATTGCCTGGATAGATGCAGAGATAGCACAATATTAAACAAGCTGTCCCTCGGGATTTTGACTGGATAACTCCAGCAGAACTTCCTAAAACGATAAAGGCCGGATAACAAATGTTACCGGCCTTTTCATTAAAACACTCAACGAAACTAATTAGAGGATATAGAACACTTTGTTTTTATTGTACGATGCGCCAACGGCAGGCTCTTCCTGCTTATAATTCTCTTTCAGCATCTGTTTAATATCGCGCTCAATATTGCGGGATATGGTGGTGGTTGGTGTATCGGTTGGTTTGTTCTCAAATGGGTCTTGCAGATGAATGGCCATATTCTCAATCAAAAAGAATGATGAAGCTATAGCGATTACAAGCGGCACTTCTACTACACCAAAAAACTCTATCAACCCAAAGGGCAACAGCAATACAAACAACAATACCGACAGATGGATATAAACGCTGTAGGTAGCCGGGAACACCGTGTTCTTGATGCGCTCGCAGCCGCCCATCTCGTTACTAAAGCGGGTAAGGGTTTCGTCCATTGCAACCTGCTGATATTCGGTTATCCAGCCAAGCTTGTAGGCACTGCGCAGATCGGCGCCCTGCAACTCCAGCAAACCCAGGGGGATATTGGCATAATGTTTTACATGCTCAATATCTTCCGCAGAAATTAGGCGCTCCAGCCCCTGTAACGGGTCTTCTTTACGCAGGTGGCGGCTTAGGCTATGGCACCAGGCTACCTGGCGTTTGGCTACACGCTCGCAAAAAGCTTTTTGTTCGCCCTCAGCATAAGGTGTATCAACAAAGGTTAACAGCTGGCGGGTAAGGCTGCGCGTATCATTCACTATGGCTCCCCAAAGCGTGCGGGCCTCCCACCACCTGTCATACGCCTGGTTTGATTTAAACGCGAGCAGCAGTGATATTACCGTACCCAAAATAGTTGGTACAGCAATAGGGATAGAGATCCGCGTAAAATGAAAGCTGTTATACATAATGGCTATTAGTACGGCATAAACCGTCACCATAATAACCTCTTTTTTTATCTTCCCGAAGATGTACGTAACGGGTATATTTTCTTTTAATAACATGGCAGATGTGTGTTTAATTTAATTATACTTCTAACAATTCTTCTTCGGTACCAACAGCCGCAACTTGCTGCTGCATCATGCGGGCATAATCACCTTTTGGCACATTAATAACAGGCAGGCCGGCGCGTTTTATAAGCAATCCCGGGTCAACACTTGACTGGTGAATCTGCGTAAATTCACAGTCTTCGGTATTCAGTACCATATCTACCTCGTTATGTTCAATAAACTGCTTAAACATGCTTAGCTTACTGCCATACAAAAAGTCTATTTTAATATTCCGGATCTGCGGATACTGAGCGCGCAGTACATTGCAGTAACGGTAAAACTCGTCGCTTACCTTTTCATATTCGCGGCTGCGGCGGCTTAGCGTTATGATATCGCTGAATGAATCTGTTAATTTAAAAACGTGTACAAATACCAGGTTCAGGTCTTCTTCCCTGAATTGCCTGCAAACGGCGTGGATACAATCTAACGATGATGCCTGGTAGTCGGTTGGGATGAGTATGGTTTTCATAAGTATTTGTTAATGGTTAAACTTTAATTGTTTACTTATGCAATACTACCCCCTCTCCATTAAAAGGGATTAAGAGACTTATTAGAATTTAGTTAGAGTGAAAAATATTTTCCAGCAAATAAAAAGCTGAATATCAATGAATAAAACCAACAGGAATGATGATTTTTAATAACTACAGTTAACTTATTAGAAAGTTATAAGAAAGCCTGTGATGAATTGATGGTAAAGTTGCAATATTCCTGGTTCAACCATTCGCCGCAAGGCCTTTTTCAGAAAGCCCTGCAGCTGCAGTTACACCACGGGCAGGCTGATCTGGATCTCGGTACCTACCTGCTCTTCCGACCGGATACCGATAGTACCTTTGTGCAGGCGAATGATGTTAAGGGTAAGTGGTAAGCCGATGCCATGCCCCTGAAAATCGCTTGTATTTGATGCCCTGAAGAATGGCTCGAAGATATGTTGCTGTTCGTGCTCGGGTATACCGATGCCTTTGTCAGTAACTTTGATAAGTATGCGCCCGTTGCTTGCCGTTACCTGCACATTTACCGGGCGGTTATTGGAATATTTGCAGGCATTCAATACAATGTTACTTATCGCTAACTGCAGCAGGTTAATATTTCCTTCGGTGTAAAGCAAGCGCTCATCATCGGGCAGGGCCGAGAAATCGATATCTATCACACTTTCCCGGTCTATCTTTTTCACCGAATCGGCAACGCCTATTACAAGTTCGTCTATTCTTATTCTTTGCCAGTTTTGTTTTTTCCCGTCGAAACCTGTTTGCGCGAGGCCAAGTAAGGCAGCCAGGATATGTCCCAGTTTTTCGGCCTCGGCCAAAATGTTTTTTGCCGATGCCCGGCCTTCGTCGGTAACCTTGTTACCTTTTAACAGCAGCTGTGTTTCGCCGCTGATGATGGTAAGCGGTGTGCGCAGCTCGTGCGAGGCGTTACTTACAAAATTGTTCTGCGTTTCAAAAGCAGTCTCTAACCGGGTAAGCATATTGTTAAAGGTAAGTACCAGTTCGGCTATCTCGTCTTTGCCGGTAACATCATCCAGCCGCATATGCAGGTTATTGGCTGTTATGTTTTTTACGCTTTTGATGATACCCCGCACCGGTTGAATGGTGTAGTACGAGAATATTTTACCCGCTACATAAGTAAGGATTATAGATACTATAAAGATAATAAGCAGTACCCGCTTTAACTGTTCAAGCTCTTTAAAGCCATATGGGTCGGTAGCGGTAACTATTACAATATATTTTTCGTTATGGCTGTTAAACAAGCTGCCGGCATAAAAGTGGTTGGCCTCGGTATAGCGGGCTTTTTTATTAGCCATGATGCTGTTATAAAACTCATCAGGCAGGTTTACAACCTTTTTGTATGCGGGCAACTTTGCAGTATCCAGTTTAATGATGTATTCCTGCTCGTTTGCCAGTTTCTCCAGGTAGCGGGTACGTACCTGATTGAACGCAGCCGATTCTTTATCCGGATGAATATTTGTTTCGGCAGTAAGGTTAACCCGAGCTTCCAGGCGTTTAAAAAAATCCTCGAAGCTAAAATCAGATACAAAGTAAAATATGGATGCATTTAGCAACACCAACCCTATTGTTGAGATAGCAACAAACAGTAATGTTATTTTAGTTTGAAGTTTCATCTAAAGCTTCTTCCTTAAAAATATAGCCCATGCCAAAAACGGTATGTATCAGTTTAATATCATAACCGTTATCAATTTTCTTGCGCAAATAGTTTACATAAACATCAACCACGTTGGTGCCCATGTTAAAATCAATATCCCAAACATTCTCCAGTATCTGGATACGGGAGAGCACCATGTTTTGGTTTTTGGCAAAATATTCCAGCAGGTGATATTCAGTTGCTGTAAGCGCTATGTTTTTGCTATCGCGTTTAGCGGTTTTTGATACGGTATCAATTTCCAGCCCCGCAATGCTGATCACATTTTTTGGCGCACTACCCACCTTACTGCGGCGCACCAGCGTACGGATGCGTGCTTCAAGTTCAGGGAATTTAAAGGGTTTTGGCAGGTAATCGTCGGCACCGCTGTTTAGGCCGGTAACAATATTTTCGGTACTGCTTAACGCAGTAAGCATCAGTATGGCAACGCTATCGTCCTGTTTGCGAATCTCCTTACAAACCTGTATCCCGTTCATACCAGGCAGCATAATATCCAGTATAATAATATCAAAGCTGTGGGTTTGTGCCATCTCCAGCCCCATATTCCCATCCGCGGCAACGCTTACTTCCATACCGGCTTCTGTTAAGCCGCGTACAACTATCGATACCAGGCCCGGTTCGTCTTCAACAAGCAGTACTTTCATTTAGCTGGATCTATGGGAACTATAACCATTTGCCCAAAATAAATGTTTTAAGCCTTAAAACTTTAATATTGCTTAAATTTTACGCTAATAAGCCAATACAACGCACTTCGTCCGGATTTATACTCCTAAGCAAAGTATATCCGATGCCGGCTGTACCCCTAAACAATGATGGGTTTTCCATCCCAACGTTCTCCACATCATACGTTTGGTACCACCCGCGGTTATTCTTACGATTAATCAGCGCTACCAGCGCTTTACGGGCATCCTGTAATAGGGCGGGCCTACCCAGTACCAGCGCTGCTTCTATCAAAAAGTCTATCCGGCCTGTGTTGCCACAGCAATAAAAATCGGTATCACTTAACAAGTGTTTTTTTGTGGTAATGATGGCAGTTTCCACATCTCGCAATAGCCCTTCATCCTTTAAAATAAGGTAGGCGTGCAGGCGTGCAAGGCCTATACCGGGCGCACCGTGGCACCATGCTGTTTTGCAATCGTAACCGGTTTTGCGCAGGTCGCACCAGTTGGTACGTTCGGCATTGCGGTAATAATTCTCAAATTGCAGCGCTTGGTAAAACGCCTGTTTATACTTTTCTATGCCGGTTATATCAAACAAGGTAAGCAATGCACAGGCAATACCCGATGCACCATGTGAGAACCCGGTGAGCGGCCTATCAAACTGTTCGCTGCGCCAGGTTAAAGAGCGCGAGGCCGAATCCATCACACGCCCCTGCAATAAGTGATGGGCTATAGTAACCATCAGTTCTAAAACATCTGCCGAGTGAGAAGCTTTGTAAAGGGCGGCAAGGCTTAACAGTAAGCCGGCCGAGCCGGCCATGATATCATATTTTGTATCCTTTTTAATATCAGCTGGCCCAACAAACTGGGCCAGGTTAATAGCTGTTTGCAGGTTATCATTATCAGTACGATGGGTTTTAACCAGCGTATACAGCAAACCTGCCATCCCCGAGGCGAAAGAGATACCCATATTAGTTTTACAGGCGCGTTTTACTTCGGCAGCTATAATAGTATCTATCAATTGCTTATTGGCATCACCATCAACACTATTTAAAAAACAGGCTATCCCCAACGAGCCATCGTACAACATAGGGCTCAGCTGCCCCAACACCAGTTTGTTGCCTGCATCGGCAGTATAGCCGTTCCAGCTAAAAGTGTTATTGTTTTTTATGGCTGATAATGCAATGCCGGATGCTATGAGCCGGGTTTCGTTAAGTATTGACGCCTTGCCGTACTTTATTAAGTTTTTATCGGTTTGCATGGCTCTGTTGATCTGAACCTTACCATAGCGGGCTACAAAAGCCGACGTAATAAGACTTACCTGCTGCTCCATTTTACCGGCATCGAAATTTTTAATGCGGTTAAGGGTGAACTGGTAAGGTGTAGTTTCAAAAAAAGCCCACTCCGGGCAATCCCCCGATTCCCGGATGTGGAGCTTTGATGTATTCCCGGTAAAAAGCGGCACATTCATGCGCTTTATAGCTTCAAACTCGGCATCATTAACTAATGCTTTTGTTTGCGGCAACAGCAGGGTTGCTGTCGGGAATTCGTTTAATGACCTGTATATTTCTTGTCTACGCGTATCTTCAGATAATAAAGCATCGGCGTTTAATGAGTTTTCTATAATAAAAAGGTAGTTCATGGTGTAGCGCATGATCACCCGCATAGGCTTGTTTTTAAAATTACCGAAGGCAAACCCCGGCGTATCTAAAACATTTTTATTTGTAATGAACCAATTGCATGCCCGTTTAAAACCGCCTGTAATTTCGGCAAGGTAGTTTTGGGGCGATACCGCGTTACCATCATATACAGGTTGGTTTTTATCGGCTGTAAATATGCCTTTTTGTTTTTCCAGCCTAAGCGCATCAGTACCTGCATTTGCCCATGCCCAGCGGTTGATGCCGGATACCTGCCTGCCCCAGGCGCCAAACCCGCTGTTATCAATCGGCGCATCCTGCTCGCCTAAATATATATTGGCGGGTACAAGGCCTGTATTATTTACGCCAAATATACCCTCCTGCATTTCGCTGGTTGCGCCAAACAGGCATTCCAGGTCAATCAGCACAGGGTGTTTACCATGAGCTATAATATTCTCAAAATGAAAATCGGTGCCGCCCAGCAAAAACACAATAGCCAGCAGCGCGCCACATTCTGTATAGTATCCGGATAGCTCATCAGTATTTGTTACCGGCAAATGCTCTATAAACTCCATCCAGAAATAATCGCCGCAATCAAGCACCCGCGGAGTTTTCAGGCCAATACCGGTTTCTGCGGCTATCTCGCTAATAAATGTATTAAAGGCAACATCCATGCCTCCGCTACGCGGTTTATAAACTATTTTTAAACCACTTGTAAATTCTACAATAGCTGCGCTTTTGCCTCCATTGTGCACGTCACCCTGGTTTGTATCGATACTAACCGGGATACCGATGGGCAGGTTATTATTAAATATTTCTGAAAGATTATCCACATCCGTTTGGATATGGTTATGTAATTCGGTTTTAAATGTGGTTAGCTGTTGCAGCATATCTTGTTGCAAGTTGTTAACCAAGGGGTATTTTTCAAGGAATCCGGCCAGCCCGCCATGGTTAAAAAAATGATCATCGTAATCATTCAGTATCTCATCGGTGCTTTTAAAGCCCGGATCAACTAATTGCAGTATATTAAAGAAGGGGTGTGTTTTTGTAGCGAAGTCGCAAAAATGTTCATCAAAGCAAAATTTGCTCACCGATGACAGGTTTTTTAAAAACGTTTCGATCTCATCGTCCGGCAGGTTTTGTAACCCGGCCTGCAGCATGGCTTTGATGTGTTGCCCAAAGGGCAATGTTTGCCGGGGAGATGCTTTTCTATTATATATATCTGCCAATTTACCGGGGGTTAAATCTCATAGTACATAAATAAGTAAAATGCAAAGCAGAACCTGCTTTGCATTTTATTGTAACGGGCGATCAAACAGTACAAACGGCTGTCCAGGCGGTTGATACGCACCCTACATTACTTGTAACCGCTTTGTGGCCTTTACCAAGATCTGCATCAGAAAAAGATACGCCATGTTTTTTAGCTACTTCTGCAATTGCTGCAGATACCGCTTTGTTAAGATCGCTTTGTAAAGCAGCATCGCTCTTTACAGCTTCAGAAAAACTTTTTTGTGACATTGTAATAAGGTTTAGGTTTGTATTTATTTAACAATGCTAAGGTATGGGCAGCTAAATAATTCCCATAGGTTGTAATACCCCTTTTTATGCAGGGAGATAAACCCTATTATATAAAGGTTAAAATATTGCGTAAAACAAGAGCCGGTTTAGCGCAAAAAGCAAAATGCCCCTGCAAATTTCTTTGCAAGGGCATTTAATTACTTTACATTATTATTTAGGGTTGTTTACCAAGGGTAATTATATCCTTACCCTCTATTACTTTGGTGTGATAGCCTTGTTCGGTAACGGTTATCATGGCCTGGGCAAGCTCTGGCAATGTAACAAAGCCCTTGGGGTACAATGCCCGCCCAACCGGGAACAGCCAATTAATATATTTATAAAAGCCATGTGTTTTGGTGAGGCCTTTAATAGGTTTTATAAACCCCGGCCTAAAGGCGTACACCTGTAAAAAAGGAAGCTTCATCAGGTCGTTCTCGGTTTTGCCTTTTACTGCTGCCCAACCGGTACCTTTCTCTTTACTATCCGTACCCGCGCCAGATACGTAGCAAAACGTCATATCGGGGTTATACTGCACCAATGTTTGGGCAACATTTAGGGTAAGTATGTACGTGGTTTTGTAATAATCTAACTTACTTACCCCTATTGATGAGATACCAAGGCAAAAGTAGCAGGCGTTGTAACCTGCCAGCTGGTCTTCAATAGGCATCAGGTCGAAGAAATCAGCATGCACGATCTCCGTCAATTTCGGGTGCTTATAACCAGATGGCTTACGGTTGATGATCAGCACAGCTTCTACATCCGGGTGTTGCAGGCATTGATGCATTACGCCCTCGCCAACCATACCGGTAGTACCTGTTATTATAACCCTTATTGGTATATTCATCATGCTACTTTTAAAACAAGCATTTAGAAGTAAAGTTTGTATAATTATACAGGTACGTTCACCGTAACGGTTGTGCCTTTTCCCGGTGCAGAGTCGTATTCAATAGTCCCCCGCAAATATTCAATACGGGTAAGTATATTTTTTAGGCCGATGCCTTCAAATGTGCCTGCCTTTTCGGTATCAAAGCCAACCCCGTTATCTTTTATTACCGCTGTAATTTCCCGCGCATCGCGTTTCAGGATGATATCAAGCTGCGTGGCTTGCGCGTGTTTAATAACATTGTTGATAGTTTCCTGTATAATGCGGTAAAGCATAGTTTCTACATTGCTTTCTAACCGGTCTTTAAAACCTGTTGTTTCCAGGCGGATCTTGAGGCTGTCGGCGTCTATCTTTTCTATAAAGCTTTTCAGATCAGACGCTATGCCTGACCGCAGCAGCATATTAGGCATCATTTGGTGCGATATCACCCTAACCTCCTTGCAGCTTTCATCAACCAGGGCAAGGGTGTTCTCAGCTAAAAATTTATCTTCCTCACGCTCTAAACTAATCCGCTCAAATAAACCGTTCAGGTTCATTTTCACAGCCGAAAACAGCTGACCCACCCCATCGTGCAGGTCGGCACCTATGCGTTTACGTTCATGCTCTTCCGCATCAATCACGGCTTTGGTCATCATATCCTGGTGCCGCAGCATCTCGGCCTGTAACAGCGCTTTTTGTTTCAGTTTATTACGGTTATAAACCAAACCTGCTACCAATACAGATACCAGTAACAGCCCTACAATAATAGCAATGGTAGTTTGTTGTTTGCTTATGGAAAGCCGCTGAATAGTATTCTCTTTATTCAGCAGGGATATTTTTTGCTCTTTTTTCTCGGTATCAAACCTGGTTTGCATCAGGGCTATCTGCTTGTTGCTGTTCTCGTTTATCATCTCCACACTTATGCTTTGATACTTTTGATGGGCCTGCAGGGCGTTCTTATAATCGCCAAGCTGCTCATAAATATTACTCAACGAGCCCCATCCCAGTTTTTCGCCTTGCTTGTACTTGCTTTCCTGGCTCAAAACCAAACCTTTCTTCATCCAGTCGAGAGCGGTTTTATAGTCTTTTTTCTCGCTATAAATACCGCTAATGTTCATGTAAGTATCGCTTATCTGCTTTTTGTCGTTAAAAAACCGGTCTATCTTTAACACTTCATGCTGGTATTGAAGCGCCTTATCATACTGTTTCATAGCGGCGTAGCAGTTGGCCATGTTTGAATAAACCTGCGATAAGCCGAGCGTATCGTTATGCTCTTTACATATTGCCAAAGCTTCGGCATCCATTTTCAGGGCTTTATCAAACTGGCCACCCTGGCCATAAACGTTGGCCAGCATTTGCAGGCAGCTTACTATCATGCTGGTTTTATTAACCTTACGGGCCAATGCCAGGCTTTGCAGCGCATATTGCTCAGACTTTTTTGGGTTTTGATTATCAAAGTAAACCAGCGACAGGTTACCTAACGATGCGCAGATGCCCAGTGTATCTTTCAGCTTTTCGCGGATAGCCAGGGCGGCCAGGTGGTTTTTAACAGCTTCGCTATAATTGCCCGTTTGCCAGTAATAAATACCCAGCCCGTTGTGGCCTTTGGCTACAATCAGAGGTAAGTTATTCTTTTCGGCTATCCGTATGGTTTTTTCACTGGCTATGCGCATAGAGTCAAATTCCCCACGGTTAGAGTATTGTACTGACATGAACGCGTAAACATTAGCCACGCCTTTTTGGTACTTGAGTTTTTGGGCAATAACCATGGCCTGGTCTATCATTTTCTGGGATTGCACGGGATCCATTCGTTGCAGTTCCAACGCTATTTGATAATACAGGTCTGCTTTCAGGGTGTCGGCCTTGGTGGCCGTAATGATCTTTTTTAAACTATCAACAGTTTTGTTCTGCGCAAGTGCAAATACAGGGATGCACAAAAGCATTATCATCAATAACTTTCTCATCAAGGGGAATAAGATTTAGTTATTAAAGATATATTAATTATTGAAGTATTAAAATACTTTACTTGTAGAATAATAAATTAATTGAGTATTAGCCCTGCTTTACAGTTTGTTTACGCAGTAAACTAATAACCACATAAGCACCTACCAATGCCGGGAAAAACAACAGGAACGAACGTTGCAGTAACGTAAAAATGGGGATCAATGAGGCGGGTACAATCTTGCCAAATAAGGTTGCTATAAACCCTTCGGCAAAACCGCTGCCGCCGGGGGTTGGTGCAAAGTATATCATAAACTGGATCAGGATCTGGATAGAGATCACCTGTATCAGGTTTGCGCTAACCCCTAAGCCAAGCAAAATAACCCATTGTAAACAATACTTATTTAAATACAATAAAGTGGTTATTAATAAGCTGAGCGGGAACAAAAACGGGTTTTTTCGGATAATAACGCTGCAGGTTTGCTGGTATTTGCTGATGCCTTGAAAAGAATCATCAGCCCATTTAGTCAATTTTTCTTTCCTTTTGGGGAATATGGAAGATAAGCCGTTAGCAATTTTTTTAATAATGGCGCCTATCCAAAGCGGTTTCCAGAAGGCCAGTAAAAAGGCCATCAAAAACAGCAGGAAGAAACTAAACCCATACTTAAGCATGGCGGGTACTATACTGCCAACCTCTGTAGTATCCATCAGCATAATGGCAACAAAGCCTGCCAGCGGCATAAAAATGAGCGTTGCGCCCAGGTTTATCAATGTAACTGCGAAAGAATCAACAAAGGTTACGCCGTTGCTGGTGTAAACAAATATTTGTGCCGGGCCCGCACCACCGTGTGCCGGGGTTACCGCGCCCATAAACATGTTGGCTACGTTTGCCCTAAAGCTTACCCAATGCGAAACACCAGGCGCCATTTTACGGATGTAGATATGATTACGCCAGCTGCCAAGCATCAAATCGACAAAAAGCATCACAAAGCAAATGGCGATATACTTGTAAGAAATGTGCGACAAGGCCTTCACCGTATCGCCGGTATTGTTGTAGAAGAAAACCACGGCGATAGTAGCCACGGTTATCAGCGCGAACCAAAAAGCCCCTTTTATGATAACTTTTTTATTAAATACGCTTTTTACGTCCTGCTTTTCGGGTTCGGTAGTTGGCTTGGTGCTTGATGTCATTGTTTGCTTTAACGGTGCAAAGTTAAAATAATGGTTCGCCTTCCGAACTTTTTGGGGTAATCCCTTTCCACTTCAAAATACTGTCGAACAAGTCGGCTGTGCGCATTGGTTTTTCGTCCCAGCCTTTTTGGTTATATATCATAGGTACATGTATATGGTACTTATGTAACGATCCGTGCGAACCTTTATGTTCCGGATACTCCCAAAAATCGCGCAGGTCATAGCCTAATGCGGCACTTATCACAATATCTCCTGCCCTGCGGCTCCTGAACAATTGATAGATCTGGAACACAGCATCCGGGTAATCAGTATCAAAAGTGGCAGCCAGTATAGCGCGGTGGCCGGAGGCTTCAATTTTACCGCCATATTTTAACACATCGGCAGTAACAGGCTCGTAGCTGAATACATCATCCCTAACGGAGATCTTTGCCTTCCCCGCTTTGTTATGTACAATAAAGGTTTGCTCTTCATTGCCACGGTAAATGGCAAAATCAACCGCATCTTCGTTCAACAATAACTGTAAACGTTCGGCCCCCATCGCTTCAATAATACCCTGTTCGCGCAATACGTGGTCGCCCTCGTGGTTAAGGAAATGGATGCTACCGAAAGAGTTGCCCGATATCATCACCGCGCATTTTGGGTTGCTTTTCCAGATAACCGGGTAATACACAGATTTAAGTCCGTGGTCAGTCATCCAGTCGGCAAGGTCGAGGTGTTTGGTGGTTGGGGTAAGGCCGTGATCAGATGTCATTACAAACAGGGTATCGTCCCATTTGCCCTGCTCCTCTAACTTGGCGCGAACTTCGCCCAGGCTGTTATCGGCTATCTTGTAAGCCTCAACCGTACGTGCATCGCGGATGTGGTGATAATGCGAATCCCAGTCAACACTCGGGAACACCGCGAACAGGAAATCAAAATCCTTACCCGTGTTAAGCATATCCATAATACGCTGGTGGCCCTGTATATCAACCGGGTGGTGGCGCAGTTTAAAGTGCGCACGCATGTATAGTAAACCTTTACCTTTTTTACCCAGGTCGTACTCATCGGGCACATTGCGGGTTATCATGTTATACAGGTTATATGATTCGCCCATCAGTTCAAACAGCGTAGGCTTATCGGCCGGCATATCAGTATTGAACCAGGCAGCTTCGGGGCCGCAGTAGCTGCGCATGGCCAGTTTATTAAAACGGGTACGTTTAAATTCTTTTTTATCGAACCAACGGATACCTGTAATATCCATAGTGCCCGGGAAATGCCCCGTTAAAAAAGGCAGGTAAGCAGGGCCGGTGGTTGATGGGAAACAGGTGGTAGCCTTGCGGTAAGTACCCTCGTCAATTATTCGTTTTATGTTTGGGAGTTCACCTTTTGCTATCAGTTCAGGTAAAACTTCACTGTGGGCGCCGTCAACTAAATAAAACAGCACTCGCTTATTACTTTGCATCAATAGTATTTAATATGATAAAAAACAGCCTTTAAAGCATTAATAAGGGCGTTTTGGAAATTATATTCCTAACTGTAAAATAAATAAATAATTATGGCTTTTTTGAGTTACAGCGTGTAACTATTACATAACTATTAAAAAAGCGCACTTATTGCGGCTTTAAAAAAGTTTTAATTAAAATTGCAACTATATAACCCGCTGTTAATTGAAACGCACGTTCTCCATATTTTTTCTTGTTATCTACTTCTTTAACTGGGGTGGGTACATGTTGCTGCAAAGCTATATGGTGGCACAGACAGACAGGTGCATGAACGAACTCATCAGCCATGACCTGTACGACCCTAACAAACTGGTAGAGGTTAAAGTAAAGCAAAACCTGCCCGGTATAAACGAGTGGGCCGATTATAAGAACGTAAGCGGATCTATCCAGCTAAAAAATGCTTGCTACAATTACGTAAAGCTAAAATTCACCAAGGACACGCTTTATGTGATGTGCGTGCCCAACTACGAAAAAACCAAGCTGATAGATAACAACGTTATTTACGCCAAGCAGGTAAACGATATCCCGACGGATAAAACCAAAGATGCCGCAAAAAAAGCCGGGGCCGATAAAACCTACGACCACCCGCAACTGGTTATGAATTTTATGCGCTTTAAGGATATCCCCCCTGTAGGCGTTAACAGAAAATATCAGCTCTCTGCCGATCCATTCATCGCAACGCCTGCACAGCCTCCGGAAGTATTAGGTTAATCTAACAATCTTAGTATCCTCATTTATTCCGCATGGTGTTTTACGCCGTGTGCGGGTACTATTTTATTAACTTTTTATTTTAATACTTCAATATTCATAAATGAAACATTTATATAAAATCCTGCTTACAGCGGCTGTAACGGCTTACGTATGCCAGGTACAGGCACAAAAGATAACCAAAGACACCATCAGGCTGGATAGCGTATTGATCAAAGAATCGCGCAGCAAAAACCTGCCCGATGTATCGGGCAATTATATTTTCGCCGGTAAAAAAACCAATATTATTTATGCCGACCCGGGCAAGGCAAACTTAGCAGGCAACAACGCGCGTACTTTATTTGCGCAGGTACCGGGCATTAACGTTTGGGAAATGGATGGCGCAGGCTTGCAGCTAAACATTGGTACACGTGGTACCGATATGCACCGCTCTATAGAAACCAATGTTAGGCAAAATGGCTACAACACCAACTCGGATGTTGTTGGTTACCCCGAGAATCACTACAACATGCCGTTCCAGGCCATTGGCGAGGTGCAGTATGTTCGTGGTGCATCGTCCTTACAGTTTGGCAGCCAGTTTGGCGGTATGGTAAATTTTAAAATTAAACAGCCCGATACTACCAAAACATTTGGTTTTGAGAGCGAGCAAACCATTGGGAGCAACCGTTTCTTTAACTCATACAATGCCATTGGCGGTAAAGCAGGCAAAGTGAGCTACTACGCTTACTTTGATGCCCGCAGCGGTGATGGCTGGCGGCCTGATGCAGCGTTTAACTACCGCGCCTATTACGCCAGCATCAAATACCAGTTCAATACAAAAGGGAGTTTGTCGTTCCAGTTCTCCCGGTCTGATTACGTGCAGCAAATTGCGGGTGGTTTAACCGATGATATGTACAATGCCACAGCCAGGCAATCAAACCGTTTCCGTAATTTCTTTAAACCGGCTATCAATATCCCGGCATTAATTTTCAACTATAACTTTAGCAATAGTACTAAGTTAGAGGTTACATCGCATGTATTATTTGGTGAGCGCAGCAGCGTGCAGTTTATAGCACCATCAAACGTGGCCGATGTGGTTAATCCTGCCTTAGGCACTTACAACCCACGCCAGGTAGACCGCGACCATTATAAAAGCTTTACAACCGAAGCACGTTTATTACACAACTATACCATCGGCAGCGTAAGCAGCACGCTTACTACCGGTTTAAGGTATGCTAACGGCTCAACCCATCGCCAGCAAAAAGGCGTAGGCACAACTGCCACTGATTTTGATTTGAGCCTGGTTAAAGACTACGGCATCGATCTTGACCTGAACGCCATTAACTACGCGGCCTTTGTAGAGAATATTTTCCGCATAACCAACAAGTTTTCGTTTACGCCGGGCATACGTTACGAGGGTATTAAAACAACTATTGATGGTGTAGTAAACAACCGCAGCACCAATGTAGATTACAAACGCGACCGCAGTTTCCCATTGTTTGGCGCCGGCCTGCAATACCAGGTGAGCAGCACTACCCAACTTTATGGAAATTTCTCGCAGGCATACCGCCCGTACATTTACGCGGCTGTTACCCCTGCCGATCAGCTAACCCTTGTTGACCCTAATATGAAAGACAGCCGTGGTTATAATGCCGACCTGGGTTACCGTGGCAAATTAGGCCAGGCTTTTACTTTTGATGTAAACGGCTTTTTTGTACACTACGGCAACCGCGCCGGTACTTTAACCTTGCAGGATGCAGGTGGCGCAAATCATTTATACTTAACCACTATTGGCAATGCTGATGCTAAAGGCGTTGAGGCTTATACCGAGCTGTCACTGATCCGTGGGTTTAACCCGCAATCGGGTAGCGACCTACGCTTGTTTAATACCCTTGCCTATACCCATGGCAGGTACACAAGCGGCAGTATTAATACTAACGGTGTAAACGTTAGCCTTAAAGGCAATAAAATTGAAGGCACACCAGATTGGACCAACCGTACCGGCCTTACTTATTTAACCGGGCACATTACATCTACTGTGTTGTTTAGCTACGTAAGCAAACAGTTTAGTGATGCCAATAACACCACGTTTAACCCAACCGGTGCTACAGGTATAGTACCAGCCTATAAGCTGGTGGACCTGGCGTTTAACTATAGTTTCCTGAAAAACTACCACGTTAATTTTAACATCAACAACCTAACCGATCAGAAATATTTTACGCGCCGCATAAACATGTACCCCGGCCCCGGCATTTTGCCAGGCGATGGCATTTCGTTTAACGTTGGTTTAGGGGTGAAACTGTAAGCCAGGCGGCGTTAGGGCTTGTACGATTCCCTCCCATCGGGAGGGTGCAGGGAGGGGTATCGAGGCTATGCATAGTTTAGAACCCCTCCCTGCCACTACTTAAACTTTCGCGCCCCTCCCCAAGGGAGGAAACAGAATTAAGAAAGCCCAACTCCTTTCGGAGTTGGGCTTCTTATATAATAATTTGTTCTCCCCTAGGGCGCTTATACATGTTTCTTCACTATCCCGAACAATGCTTCCAGGTCGAACGGTTTTTTGAGGTATCCGTCTGATAATCCTTCTTTAGCCAGTTCGGCTATATTGCTTACTGCCGATACGATTATAACCGGGATATGGCTTGTTTTAGGGTCTGATTTTAGTTCGCGGCTTAGCTGCTGCCCGTTGGCATCACTTTTCCAATCGGTAAGCCAGTTATCCAGCAATATCAGGTCTGGCTGGTGCTTGTCTATAAACTTCAGGATCCTGGAATTATCGGACGATATAACTTCATACCCCTCGCTTTCAAGTGCGTAGGTTATGGTATCCCTTATATCTTTATCATCCTCAATAACCAAAATCTTCTTAGCCATAGTTATACAAACATTATATTAAATCAGTTTATCCCCAATATAGCAATAAAGGGTAAATATTTTCTTTTAAATTATAACAGTAAACTATAAATATTGTTTATCAACATAAAAGCAAATTTCGCTTAAATTAACCGGGTAAGTATTTTTACGTCGGCAGGGTTTACCAGCAAAGCCGGCGAGATATGTACAAAATATTTATAGTGCGCAGTTTCCATGTGGCGGCTTAGGGCTTCCTCATCTATCCACTCCTCTTCAATCACGTATTTAGTGGGCTCGTCCTTATACTGATATAATTCGCAGGCTATACAGCCGCGTTCTTTCAATGATGCTTCAACCAGTTTTTTCAATTCTGTATCAAACGCCGCTTCTGCATCCTTTTTGCAGTGTATAGAGGCAAGTAAGCTAATGCTCATAGTATCTGTATTTATAGAAATAAAACGACAAAGCGCGGCTTATTGTTTATCTATCAATTGTAATTTTGTTTATACAAAAGATGTTTTTGATAACGGAGGAAGTGTTTTTTGGAGGGCAAGCGCCAAATGCTGTAATAAACATAGGACGGAATGAAGATGGAAAGCGTGTGGGGCAATTAACTCACCCTATCATTGCTTCGCTCGACCACCCTCTCTTCGCTGCGCGGAAAGAGGGGTTTTGCCTTTCTCTTCACCCTCTTTGCGAAGCAGAGAGGGTCGCGCACGTAGTGCCGCGGGGTGAGTTAACTAATGAAGCGATGATCGCTTATATCTCCCCGTCTAAATTAAAGCAATTACGGCAACGGGCTTCGTAGCTTTCTTTTTCGCCAAGCAGTATCTGGCTTTCATTAGGTACCAAACGGTACGAATACATGGCCTGCTGGCCGCATTTTACGCATACGGCATGCAGCTTGGTAACCGAATCGGCCATGGCCATTAACTGGGGCATAGTGCCAAACGGGCGGCCTTTAAAATCCATATCCAAACCGGCTACAATAACACGCACACCGCTGTTGGCCAGGGCCTGCACAACGTTGGGAAGTTCGTCATCAAAAAACTGGGCTTCGTCAATCCCAACCACTTGTATATGGGCGGCAAGCGGCAAAATTTCGGCAGCATTACCAACAGCTTTTGAGGGGATAGAATTGAGATTGTGCGATACCAGGGCGCTTTTATCGTAGCGTGTATCGGCTACCGGACTAAAAATTTCAACATTCACTTTTGCGATGCGTGCGCGATTAACCCGCCTGATCAGCTCTTCGGTTTTACCCGAAAACATTGACCCACAGACCACTTCAATACTCCCGCCAATCTCATTCCTTCTTTTAAAAACTTCCTCGGTATACAATCTCTCTGAACTTTAGTGAGGGGCTAATATCAGAATTTTATGCTATTTTTGGGAAGCAATTTCCTAACATTAAAGCCATGAAGCAGCAGGAAGTATTTAGAAAGACCGGCGAAATATTAAAAGAACTTAGCGACCAATATGAGGACCTGAAAAGCACTGCCGACAACCTCAACGATCTGGAACTTGAACTGTTTATTGCCAACGCCCACTTTTTAATAGACCATGCCGAAATATTAAGAAAGCTTAACCTTCAAAAGTTACAGGTGCAGCATACTTTGCCACCGCATATTGAAGAACCCCAGGCAAAACAACGGGTAATTGAAGAACCAAAGGTACCCGTTATAGAAGTGCCGAAAGCCCCCATTATTACACCAGAAGCAAAGAAACCAGCCGCCGGCGAACCAAAATACTTTGAGCCGCTTGTACAACAGGTAAAACCCGTTATTGAACGCACACCGTTTAAATTACCTGAAAAACCGGCACAGCCGGAGCCTGTACAACTGGAAATAACCCCGACTGAAGAAGAACAACCAACTCCGCAGATTGACCTGCATACCGGGAGTGATAAAGACAGCTACTCGTTTGAGCGTGAAGAACCGGAAGTGATAAAACACGAGCTGATAATTGACGAAGCCGATGACTGGGACGAGGAAGAACAAGTTATACCCCTTGTAACGGAAGACAAAACCAGGAAATTCCCGCAGGTTACCATGGAAAACATTTTAGACGATGAGCCTAAAATAACCGACGAGCCAAAAGCCGACGAAACCCAGGAGCCTAATATTGTACCAACCAACCCCGAGCCGGTTATTGATAATACCCCAAAGGTTAACGAAGAAGAGCCTGTTAAGGAAACCAAGCCGCTCTCATTTAACGAGCGGATGTCGGCGCAATTAAAGGGGCAGCAAACCGCACAGGCAGAACCTGCACAGGCGCCTATTCAGGATATTAAAGCCGCCATAAGCCTGAATGATAAACTACTTTTTGTAAAAGACCTGTTTAACGGTTACAGCCTTGCCTACAGTGAAGCTATTGAGATAGTGAACCGCTTTACCAGTTTTGAAGAGGCAGATCGTTTCCTGAAAACCAACTACGTTACCAAAAATAACTGGGAAGGTAAAAAAGCTACCGCCGATAAGTTTTATGCTTTACTGAAAAGGCGCTACGCGTGATTTATCCCCATCCGGTTCGAATCCAGTTTTAACAGGATAAACAGCAATACGGTAAAGCTCCATAAAGACGAACCGCCATAACTGATGAATGGCAGCGGGATACCTATTACCGGCATATAACCAATGGCCATAGCTATGTTAATAATAACGTGGCAAAAGATGATAGATGCCACGCCATACCCGTATATCCGCGAGAATGGCGCGCGCTGCCGCTCGGCTATCAATATAATCCGCAGCAGTAAAAACAGGTACAAACCCAGCACTGTTACCGAGCCCGCAAAGCCCCATTCTTCGCCTATGGTGCAAAATATAAAGTCGGTGCTTTGCGCAGGTACAAATGAGTACTTGGTTTGTGTACCCTGCAAATAACCCTTACCCCATACCCGGCCCGAGCCAATAGCAATTTTTGATTGATTTTGATTATAGCCTACTCCACGCAGATCTTTAGTAAGCCCAAGCACCTCATCTATACGTACACGCTGGTGCGGTTTTAATACATGGTAATACAGCGGCTTTACACAAAATATAAACCCTACAGATAATACCAGCGCAATAGTAAGCCCGGTAGCAAACTTACGGTTACGGCCAAACATAAACAGTAGCACCCCTGCAACAGCAACCAGCGCAATAATGATAAACCATACATTCACCAGTAATGACGATATAAACAGCGTTGCCAGCAACCCAATTACAATGAGGAAATAAGCCGATAAACCCTCGCGGTACAATACAAATATGAGTGAACAGAACACCAGTGTAGAGCCATCATCAGGTTGGAGTTTGATCAGCATCATGGGCAACAATATGATACCGCCCGCTATCAGGAATGATTTTGGATCGGTAACCTTTACGTTGGTAGCGCTAAGGTATCGCGCCAGCAAAAGGCAGGTAGCAAATTTGGCAAACTCTGATGGTTGCAGCCTAAACCCGCCCCCCATATCTATCCAGGCCTGGTTACCGCCCACATTGTGCCCGGCTACAAGTACCAGTATCAATAAAAGTACCGTTACAATATAAAACACAGGCGCCAGTGCCGAAAGGAACCGGCTCTCCAGCAAAAGTATAACGGTGCCAATTACCAACGCCGAAACAATGAAGATGAACTGTTTACCGTACTCGGTGTCCATATCCAATATGCTGGGGTGGTTCTCATCAAATACCGCGGCGTGGATATTGAACCAGCCAATAACACATAACGACAGGTAGATAAGCACCGTTACCCAATCCACATTTAAAAAGAAACTACGCTGATTATTCATTGTCTTTTCGTTTTGGCAGCATGGCGGTTAATACATTACCCGCATTTTTAGCAGGTTTATTTTGTGCCGATTTAAGGCCAATTTGTTTTACAGAATCGGCTTTACGTTTTTTAAGCGAATCGGCTGTTACCTTTTTAAGGCTGTCGGCTTTTATTTTTGCCTTATCGGCAGGTTTTACAACAATATCAGGCAACAGGTTTTTATTAATATAATATTCAGGGTAAATGCCCGAAGCGCGTTTAGATATGCTGCCCCGTAAATACTGCTCAACAATAAAACTGGCTATTGGTGCGGCCCAGGTAGCCCCCTGGCCTGAGTTTTCAACTACAACCGCTATAGCTATCTTCGGGTTATCGCGCGGTGCAAAAGCTACAAAAACGGAGTTATCACCCTTGTTCTTCACCTCGGCAGTACCTGTTTTTCCGCACATGATAATGCCCGGTATTTTTGAGCTGCTGGCCGTACCGTATTCCACTACGTTTTGCATGCCGTTTATAACGGGTTCAAAATACTGCGAATCAACTCCTACATAATTGCGCAGGGTATATTCTTTACGTATTACCTGCTTATCTCCAATAGCCTTAATTAAATGCGGTTTATAATAGTAACCGTGATTGGCAATGGTAGCTTCAATATTGGCCAGTTGCAACGGTGTGGCCAGTAACTCCCCTTGCCCTATGCCTAATGATATAACGGTACTTGAGCGCCATCCGCCTTTACCATAAACTTTATCGTAGTATGCAGCCTTGGGCAAGTTGCCCCTGTTTTCATTAGGCATATCAAGCCCTAACTTCGAGCCAAGGCCAAACTTACCCACATTATTGCGCCAGTAGTTAAATGCCGTATCGGTATTGCGGGCGCCCTGGCGGTTAATCAGTTTTTCGAAAACCATATCAAAATAGCCGTTGCATGAATGGGCTACGGCGCTGGCCAGGTTTACATCGCCATGCACCTCGCCATGAAAACATTTAATGCGGCGATTACCAGACTGGTAGTACCCGGCGCAATGATATATAGTTTGCGGCGTTATCACCCCCTCCTGCATTGCTATAAGTGCGCTTAGCGGTTTAAAAGACGAGCCCGGGGGGTAATAGGCTTGTACAGGGCGGGTAAAAAATGGCTTGTATGGGTCTTTATACAATTTGGCAGCATTGTTACCACGCTCGCGGCCAACCAGCAGATTGGGATCGTAAGTAGGGCTGCTTACATAGCAAAGTATTTCGCCGGTTGATGGTTCAATTGCAACTATACTACCCACTTTATTCTGCATCAGTTTTTCGCCCAGTTTTTGGATCTTCATATCCAGTGACGATATCAGGCGTTCGCCGGCAACAGCAGCAGTATCATAAGCACCATTGGCATAACTACCTTTTGGTGTGTTATGCGAGTCGTATATTAAATTGCGCACCCCTCGCTGCCCGCGTAATATGCTTTCGTATGATTTTTCAACACCGCTTATGCCCACATAATCGCCCGGGCTGTAATATCCACCCGAACGTTTGATGATAGCGTCTGTAACCTCACCTATATAACCCAAAAACTGCGATGCGGCGGAGTCGGGATATGATCGCAGGGACCTTTTCTGGGTATCAAACCCGGGGAACTCAGACAGGCGTTCCTGGAATGATGCGTATTGTTGTGCCGACACCTGTTTTTCGAAAATTGATGTACGATAGGGCGAGTAAACCCTGGCCTTGGCCATACGTTTATCAAAACCTTCGCGATCAATACCCAGCAGTTTGCAAAACTCAACCGTATCAAAAGCTTTTACCTGTTTTGGTACTACGGTAATATCATAAACAGGTTCGTTCTCTACCATTATTTTGCCATAACGGTCAAGTATAGGCCCGCGGGCAGGATACTGAATATTGCGGCGCATTACGTTATTCTGCGCGTATAAAAAATAGCGGTCATCAACCACCTGTATGTAAAACAGCCGGCCTAATAATACCAATATCAGGGCTATAAATATCCCCGCTATTACATATCTCCGCTCAAAAAAATTATTCATTTATTATTTAGCAATATTTTGTAGATAATTATTTTAACCACAGAGTTAGCAGAGGTTCACAGAGGTTCATTTATAGGCGATAACGAGCCATTTATTATTCGCTTAATTCCGTCTTTTAACATGATAACATTAAAATTTATTAGCAAGCCTAATTTATAATTGCCAAGTTTCATGTACGTAAGCATTTGGGCCATGTGTACATCATTTAAACTCTCCACGCATTTTAATTCTATAACAATCCTATTCTCTACCAACAGGTCTATCCTATAACACAATCTAACTTTATTTCTTCAAAAATAAGCGGCATGGGTTTTTCCTTTTCCGTAAACAAACCCAATTTAACCAATTTATAAAACAGGCATTCTTTGTAAGCGCTCTCTAACAAACCCGGCCCCAGTGTTTTATGCACCTCAATTGCTGCACCAATAATTTGGCCTGTTAGTTTATTTTCAATCATCTTACCTCTGTGTTTCTCCGTACAAACCTCTGTTAACTCTGTGGTTATTTGCTAACTCTTTAATTAAATAGTAAAGCTAAAGGTTTATTTACGCTCTTTTTTTCTGAAAAACAACAAGCCCGAAACCAGCATCAAAAATACTGTAAATACTGAACTCAATAAAAAGCGGCTTAGTGTGTACCCTATCTCGCTAAACCTAAAAACTTCCAGGTTAAACAAAAAGAAATGGTGAAAAAGCGTAAGTACAAGTGCGTAAGTAAAAAACCACCTGAAACCCATAATACTCAGGGTGGGTTCGGGTTCGTTATCAAAGCCATCCTTTTGTACGGTAATGCTGATGAACAGCACCCTTACAAGGGCCAGCAGCGTACAGGCCGCGGCATGCAGCCCCGGTGTATCATAAAAGGCATCAATGGTTAAGCCTAATATAAACGCCAGTGCAAAAAGCAGCAGGTTTGGTGTTTCGAACGGTAGCAGCAGTATAAACAGGATATACAGGTACGGGGTTGACAGGTTGTAAAGCGTGATATTCTTTAACAGAAAAACCTGCAGCAACACCAGCACTATAAAGCGAACCAGGTTTATTAAGATTATCCTACTCATCGGCTTTTTTCTCCTGTGCTTCTAAGGTAGTTTGCTCGATTGCAAACTTGTTTATAACCACGTAAACATACTCCAGTTTACTAAAATCAACCGCCAGGGCAACTTCCATGTTGAGGAAAAAGCCACCGCCCTTGGTTGTAAGTTTACTTACCTTACCCAAAGGGATGCCTGCCGGAAAAAGCGAAAGGTCTGATGTTACCACCATTTCGCCAACTTTTGGTTGGGCGTTGTTTGATACATCAACCAGTAAGCCGCTGTGCGGGTTAAGGTCTTCACCCCATTGCAAATAGCCAATTTCTTTACTACCGGCCAGCATGGCGCTAAAGCGCGAATCTTTATGCAGCAGGGATTGTACTATTGATAAATGCTCACCTACAAAAACAACCTTACCCACAACACCCTGCCCATTTATTACCCCCATGCCTTTTACAATACCATCATGACTGCCCCGGCTTATGGTTAAATAATTGTTGCGTTTGTTGATAGAGTTGCTAATAACCTGCGCCTCAATGTAGCTGTACTGCTGCTTATAAATAGTATCGGTTACGCTATGTTTTGCAACCGTATCCACATATTTTGATGAGCGCAACTGGTTACGCAGTTCGGCATTCTCTTTTGCCAATTGATCGTTAACCTCTTTTAAGCTCAAATAGCCTTTAAATTCATCCGCTTTAGCGTATAAATTACCGGTAACCTTGTTAGTGCTGTTTATAAAAGACGCCTTTTGAAAAGAGTTGTATTTGATATAGATAAGCAACGAGCTTATCATGAAAATAAGGAACAGGAAGAATGCGTTGTACTTGGTGATAAATATCAGGAGGTTACGCATGCCTGGAGAATTTGCTATTGGAATTAAGAGTCAAGAACCAAGAGCCAAGACTTTTTCTTGAATCTTGACTCTTGGTTCTTGCTTCTAAATTATTGCATTAAAAACTTAAAGTTACCTATATTTTTAAGGGCTGTGCCTGTACCGCGTACTACGGCGCGAAGCGGATCTTCGGCTACGTGTACCGGCAGTTTGGTTTTGGCAGCCACGCGTTTATCAAGCCCGCGCAGCAAAGCACCACCGCCTGTTAAGTAAATACCTGTCTGGTAAATATCCGCAGAAAGCTCGGGCGGGGTTATCTCCAGCGCTTTCAAAATCGCTTCCTCAATTTTCGAGATCGATTTATCAAGGCAATGCGCAATTTCAGTGTACGATACGGTGATCTGTTTAGGAACACCTGTCATCAAATCACGGCCTTGCACCGCAAAATCTGCAGGTGGCTCGCTAAGCTCGGGCAATGCCGCGCCTACTTCAATTTTTATTTTCTCGGCAGTACGGTCACCAATCATAATGTTGTGCTGGCGGCGGATGTACTGAACAATATCAGAGTCGAAGTTATCGCCCGCAACACGGATAGACTGGTCGCACACGATACCTGAAAGGGCAATAACCGCAATCTCGGTAGTACCACCACCAATATCAATGATCATGTTACCCATAGGTTCTTCCACATCAATACCGATACCCACGGCAGCAGCCATTGGCTCATATATCAGGTACACTTCCTTAGCACCTGCAATTTCGGCGCTATCGCGTACCGCACGTTTCTCAACCTCGGTAATGCCCGATGGGATACAGATAACCATACGTAACGATGGGAAGAACCATCCTTTACCCTGGTTAATCATTTTTATCATACCGCGTATCATTAACTCGGCAGCGTTAAAGTCGGCAATTACACCATCTTTTAGCGGGCGCACAGTGCGGATGTTATCGTGGGTTTTACCCTCCATCTGCATAGCCTGGCGGCCTATAGCAATTACTTTGTTTGTTGTACGGTCAAAGGCCACGATAGATGGCTCATCAACAACAACTTTATCATTATGTATGATGAGGGTATTTGCGGTACCCAAATCAATGGCTATCTCTTGAGTGAAAAAATTAAATAAACCCATTTGGCGTTATTTCAAATTAGCGGCAACGTTAATATTCTGGACAGTTTCGGCGCCAAATAACACGGGCGCTGTAATCGTGTAAATTAGTAATTAATAACTCTATTTTTTAATAATTCGTATCTGCTTGTTTTAGTTAATAGTGATTTGTTATCAGTTATCAGTAGCTTCTGCCAAACCTAATCACCAATCACTAACCTCTAATCACTAATGTTTAAAATGGCGAACACCTGTGGTAACCATGGCAATGCCTTTTTGGTTACACATGTTGATAGAGTCCTGGTCTTTTATAGAACCACCCGGTTGTAAAACCGCTGTGATGCCCGCATCGGCAGCTATCTCTACGCAATCAGGGAAAGGGAAGAAAGCATCAGATGCCATCACTGCGCCTTTCAGATCAAACCCAAAACTTTCTGCCTTGATGATAGCCTGTTTCAAAGAATCAACCCTTGAGGTTTGGCCAACACCGCTTGCCATTAACTGGTTGTTTTTAGCAAAAACAATGGTATTTGATTTGGTGTGCTTAACCACTTTGTTGGCAAAATGCAAGTCGCGCAGTTCATGCTCGGTCGCTTTTTTGTCGGTAACCGAATTCATTTGTGCCGGGCCTTCAACGGTCAGGTCTTTATCTTGTTCTATAACGCCATTCAGCAAAGTTTTAAATTGCTTAAGCGGCAGCTCAACCGGCTGGCGAACCAATACGATACGGTTCTTTTTAGCCGATAGGATTTGTACTGCTTCGTCAGTATAAGCTGGGGCAATTAATACTTCGTAAAATATCTTGTCAATCTCAGTAGCGGTAGCAGCATCGATCTCGTCATTGGCAATGATAACACCACCAAAAGCCGAAACCGGGTCGCAAGCCAAAGCATCGATCCAGGCTTCCTTTATAAACGAACGCGAAGCTATACCGCAGGCGTTTGTATGTTTTAATATAGCAATGGTAGGCTCGGTAAACTCATCAATCAGGGCAACGGCCGCGTCAACATCAACCAGGTTGTTGTATGATAGTTCCTTACCGTTAAGTTTGTTGAACATGGCATCAAGGTTACCGTAAAAGGTTCCTTTTTGATGCGGGTTTTCGCCATAACGTAAAACCTGGCTGGTTTGGATGCTTTGTTTAAAAACAGGCATCGGCTCGGTTTGGTCAAAGTACTGGAAAATGTGGGTATCGTAGTTTGATGAGATATTGAATGCTTTTTGGGCAAAACGGCGGCGCTGATCAATAGTGGTTGCACCATTTTGTGTTTTCAGGATCTCTTCCAGTTCGCTATAGTCATTCTTTGATGCAAGGATAACAACATCCTTAAAGTTTTTGGCTGCCGCGCGGATAAGCGAGATACCGCCAATGTCAATCTTCTCGATAATATCTTCCTGGCCGGCACCCGAGTTTACGGTTTCTTCAAACGGATAAAGGTCAACAATTACCAGGTCAATTTCCGGGATCTCATACTGGGCCAGTTGCTGCTCATCGCTATCAAAACTTCTGCGGGCAAGGATACCGCCAAACACCTTTGGGTGCAGGGTTTTTACACGGCCGCCAAGGATAGACGGGTACGATGTAAGGTCCTCAACAGCAATTACATCAACACCAAGGTCGCGTATAAATGTTTCGGTACCACCGGTAGAGTAGATCTTTACACCAAGGCGGTTCAACTCATGAATTATAGGCTCGAGGTTGTCTTTGTAATAAACAGAAATCAGCGCGTTTTTTATTTGAACAGAATGACTCATTACGACAGGGAATTTTTGAGCCGCAAAGGTAAGGAATAGAGTTTAGTTAATGTAGATTAATTGCATTATTTTTAACGACTTGTATAGCTTTATAAAAAAATATCAGTAACTATCATGACAGAGTACATTAATGCCAATGAAACCTTAGAAATAGCACTAAGCAAACGCAAACTTGTATTGATGTTTATAGGTTCATTAATTTTTGTTGCGGCGGGGTTCTGGTTTATAAAAGCACCTGAAACTTTTACTCAAACCATTTTTAAACCATCCCCAACATTAATTACTATTATAGGTTATGCCTCGATAATTTTTTTTGGCACTTGCGCTGTATTCATCTTCAGAAAGCTTTTTGATACAAAAGCCGGAATAATAATAGACAATGAAGGTATTCATGATAACTCGAGCGGTTTATCAGCAGGGTTTATTCCGTGGAACGATATAAGTAATATTAGTACAATTGAAGTAAGCAGGCAAAAGTTAATCATGATAGAGGTAAGCAATCCGGATGATTACATTAACCGGCAAACAAATTTTATTGCCAAAAAAGCCTCGGCAATAAATCACAAAATGTATGGGTCGCCTATTAGTATAAGCGCGGGTTCTTTAAAATACAAGTTTGATGATCTGTATTATACTTTAAGAAAAAGATGGCAGCAAAGCACAAATGGGCCTGAATTATAGAACTACGATCTCATTTTCTTCAACAGGTTCTCAATTACTTTCGGGAAATGCTGGTGCTCTAACTGCTGACCTTTAAATTTCACCATTTCCAGGTTATCGCCGGGTTCTATTTTAAAGCGCGACTGGTGGATGATCTCGCCCTCGTCAAACTGGGTGTTCACAAAGTGGATGGTAATGCCCGATTCCTCTTCACCGGCTTCAAGCACAGCTTTATGCACGTTATCGCCATACATACCTTTACCACCAAATTTTGGCAGCAATGCAGGGTGCAGGTTAATGATCTTATTAGGGAACGCGTTTAACAAGCTTGGCGGCACCAGCCATAAAAAACCAGCAAGCACAATAATATCTACCTGCAGGTTTTTCAACAGGCTTATTACATCCTCGGTATCATAAAACTCGTGGCGGGTAAATATATGCGATGGGATCTCAAAGTTATCGGCACGCTGTAAAACGTAGGCCTGCGGGTTGTTGGTGAGTATCAACACAACTTCGGCATCGGCATTACGCTTAAAATGCTCCATTATTTTTTGAGCATTTGACCCGGACCCTGAAGCAAAAATGGCAATTCTCTTTTTCAAAATAGCTTGGTAGATTTTTGTTTTACCGCAAAATATAAATTTTTATCAAATTATTGCGTACCCACGGGCTTAATCCTCACAAAACCGTAGGTTCTTATTGTTCTTTTGTCGGTTGGGTTATAATACGTTTGTATATCGCCTGCTTCCATCACTAATGAAAACTCGCCTATATTAAGAATATGGCAATTTATAAAAGGCTGTTTGGTACCCGCTGTGGTAACTTCGGGGTAAGTAATATTAGCAAACAAAAAAAGTTTGGTGTCCGATAGCGACCAGGTACCACTCACAGTACCTGCTTTATCATCAAAATTGGTGTAAGAGCAGGTCATATCCTTATTAAAAGCAAATATTTGCGTTGAATCGGAGGGGATGGTATCAAGTGAAAGCCTTGAGCCTCCCAGGTATTTAGCTTCTTGTATAGAACCTAATTGCCACACACCGGTGGTAAACAAACTTGGGATGCTGGTTTGTTTTTCCTTTTTACACGAATTAAGAAAGAAGCTTGCAATAAGCAACCCTGCCAATAAAAAGTATATTTTTTTGTTGTTCATTTAAGCTGCAAAGATAGTTTACTTATGCAATTTCAAAAGCTGCTTTATAATAACTGTTTATCCCGGCAAATATTACAGGCCAATATAACGATGTAACGTTATGCAACAATGCATAAGCTGTTATATTTGCGTTATGCGGATACCTTACCAACAGTTAAAAGCCGAATTTAAACGGGTATTGATTAGCCTGAATGTTAAAGATACCATTGCCGAAACCTGTGCCGCCGTTTTTGCCGATAACAGCCGAGATGGCGTATACAGCCACGGCCTAAACCGTTTCCCGGTGTTTGTTGAATACATAAAAGAACATCTAATAAATATGGATGCCGTCCCCACCCCGGTAAGTGCCTTTGGCGCTATTGAACAATGGGATGGCAATATTGGCCCGGGTATGCTAAACGCCCAATTTTGTATGGACAGGGCCATTAACCTTGCCAACGATAACGGCATAGGCTGCGTTGCTATTAAAAACACCAACCACTGGATGCGCGGCGGTACTTACGGCCTGCAAGCTGCCGAGGCCGGTTATATAGGCTTGTGTTTCACTAATACTATTGCCAACCTGCCGCCATGGGGTGGCACCGAGCCACGCCTGGGTAACAACCCGCTTATTATTGCAATTCCTCAAAAACAGGGGCATATTGTACTGGATATGGCCATCAGCCAGTTTTCGTTCGGTAAGCTTTGGCAGTACCAGGCACAGGGCAAGCAGTTACCTGTACCGGGCGGCTATGATAGTGAAGGCAATTTAACAACTGATACCACCGCTATAATGGAAAGCAAACGTGCCCTGCCTATCGGTTTTTGGAAAGGATCTGGTCTGTCGCTGGTTTTAGATCTGCTGGCTACTGTATTAAGCGGCGGTGACTCTACCGCGGCGATCACCCAATCTGGCCGCAAAGAAACCGGGGTATCGCAGGTGTTCATTGCCATTAAAACCGATAACGGGAAAAATGCTTCACTGATAGAAGAGATCATCAGCTATACAAAAAGTAACGAGGATGGTAACGAGATCCTTTTCCCGGGCGAAAATATGTTGCGCACGCGCGAGCAAAGTTTAAAAGATGGCGTTTTGGTGGATGAGAAGACTTGGGAGGTGGTGAAGGGGTTGTAGTAATCTAACTTCTTTTTTCGTTTCGCTCTGCCCTCCATATATCTGGATTTCTACTGGTATGTAAACAGCTATGATCACTATCTTTTTCCCAAGATCATCAATTACATAATGTATCATAAAGGGAAACACATCTAATACTGCTGTTCTCACTTCATTATACCTGATAGCATATAAATAAGGATTTTCTTTTATTGTAGCTATTATTTGGCGCACATGCAATGCAAATCTTTTTCCCAGTTTCGCTTTTTTAGATTCATACCAAGAGGCAGCATCTTTAATATCCTCTTTAGCAACAGGTAATAAAACCGACCTGTACATTACAACCCTTTTTCGATTTCATCCATAGCCTCATCAAAATCGATCACCTGTGTGAGGTCATTTTTATAATCTGCTAAGCGGGTGTTTAACACATTAATATGCCAATCAGGCACAGTTATCTCAGCCTGTTCAATACCCTTAAATTTATCTTTCAGTTTATTCCATTCCTCAATAGGAATAAACACACCTGTTGTTTCACCTGTACTGTCAGAAATAAATTGCAAACTCATCCTGTTAAACTTAATTGTACTTAGTTAAAGATAACGAAAACTATTTAAATAATGTTGTGCCTTAGAATAGTTTCGATGACCTAATCTATCAATCCCTCAAACTTTTCCCAAAAACCATCTTTAGGCAAAGGCGCCACAATCAGTATCGGTTCGTTTTTTACCGGGTGGATAAATTGCAGGCGGCGGGCATGCAGGCAAATACTTTTACGCAGGCTGCCACGTGGGTAGCCATATTTATTATCGCCAACAATAGGGCACCCTAAGGTTGATAACTGCACCCTTATCTGGTGCGGGCGGCCGGTTATCGGGTCTACTTCTATTACGTAGTAACCATCCCGCTCCCCTACCAGTTTGTAGTTCAATTCAGACCGCTGGCTGCCGGCCACTTCTTTATCATGGGCCTTGGTAACGTTTTTCTGCGGGTTTTTGATGAGGTAATGCACCAGGTTACCGGCCTCGGGGTATGGGCGTTTGCGTACAACGGCATAATAGGTTTTATGCATTTCGCGCCCTTTAAACATTTTGTTAATACGCTCTAAGGCCTTGCTGGTTTTAGCAAACAGGATAACCCCGCTCACGGGCCTGTCTAACCGATGCACCACACCAAGGAACGCGCCGTTGGGTTTGTTGTATTTTTGGGCTATATACCTTTTAACCTTCTCGTCCAACGATTCATCGCCCGTATCATCCACCTGCACAATATCGCCCGCCCGCTTGTTTACTGCTATCAGGTGGTTATCCTCATACAGTATATCAGCATCGGTAATATCTTTACTTATATAGTTAAATTCTGGTCGTGCCATTGGTTAGTTCATGGGTCATGGTTAATAGTTCATGGTATAATTGTGGTTTAAACTATTCACCATCAACTATGAACCACAAACCCGCATAGCGGTTAATATTCTTCCTTCTCGTTAGGGAAGTTTTTTGCTTTTACGTCGCCAACGTAGTTGCTGATGGCATCGTTCATCACATCAAACAAATTGGCGTACTGGCGTAAAAATCGGGGTTTAAACCCTTTGTTTATACCCAGCATATCATGTATCACCAAAACCTGCCCGTCGCAATGCTGGCCTGCGCCAATGCCAATGGTTGGTATGCTGATTGATTTACTTACTTCGGCAGCCAATTTGGCCGGGATCTTTTCGAGTACTATCCCAAAACAACCAAGCTCCTGTAACTTCAGTGCATCTTCTTTCAGTTTGGCAGCTTCGGCTTCTTCTTTGGCACGTACGGTATAGGTACCAAATTTATAGATGGATTGCGGGGTTAAACCCAGGTGGCCCATTACCGGGATGCCTGCGGTTAGTATCCTGCTCACAGATTCTGCAATTTCTACACCGCCCTCCATTTTAACACCGTGTGCGCCTGCTTCTTTCATAATGCGGATAGCAGATGCCAGCGCTTCTTTGGAGTTACCCTGGTATGAACCAAAGGGCAGATCAACAATTACCAGCGCCCGCTTTGCCGCGCGTACTACCGATGATGCGTGATAGATCATCTGGTCTAAGGTGATGGGCAGCGTAGTTTCGTGTCCGGCCATTACATTACTGGCCGAATCGCCCACCAGGATGATATCCATACCTGCGTTATCTACAATGGCGGCCATCGAATAATCGTAAGCCGTAAGCATGGCTATTTTCTCGCCACGGTTCTTCATTTCCTGCAATATATGCGTGGTAATGCGTTTAACTTCCCTGTTTACCGACATGGTATCTTTTTAGTTTTTGTAGTGCAAAGGTAGGTTTTGATTTTAGAATTACGATTTTAGAATTACGATTTGGATATTGGCAGATAGCCCGCGGCAAAGCAGCCTTGTTTCATAAAAATGTCATACCGCCATATATTTCAATAAATCTGAAATCGTACATCTAAAATCGTAAATATTTTTCTATTTTTGCGGCGTGAATAAAGAGGTATCCTACTTCAGCCTTACGGTTTCTTTTCACGGAGCTTCGAGCCAGAAAATCCGAATATTTAACCCTTTCAATTTTTTTGCTAAATGAATCATTTCACCAAATTACCTGCTGTTTTATTATTAGCCGACGGTACCGTTTTTTACGGTAAAGCTGCCGGTAAAATAGGTACAACCACAGGCGAAATTTGCTTTAATACCGGCATGACCGGCTACCAGGAAATTTTTACCGACCCATCTTACTTCGGGCAGATAATGGTAGCCACCAATGCGCATATTGGTAACTACGGTATCAATACTGATGAGGTTGAATCGGGTAATATCCAGATAGCCGGCCTGGTTTGCAAAAACTATAACATTGCCTACAGCCGCAAACAGGCAACCGAATCCATACAGGATTATTTCCAGGAGCAGAACATAGTTGGCATCTCTGATGTAGATACCCGCCAGATCGTTCGCCACATCCGCGATAAAGGCGCCATGAACGCTATTATCTCTTCAGAGATCTTAGACCTTGACGAATTGAAAGCCAAACTGGCCGAAGCGCCTGATATGGACGGGCTGGAGCTTTCATCACAGGTATCAACAAAAGAAAGCTACACTTTTGGCGACGAGAACGCTGCCTATCGTGTTGCCGTGCTTGACCTTGGCGTTAAAAAGAACATCCTGCGCAACTTTGATGATCGCGACGTTTACGCCAAAGTTTACCCCGCAAAAACCACTTTCGAAGAAATGGAGAAAGATTTTGCACCATCGGGTTACTTTATATCAAACGGCCCCGGCGACCCATCGGCCATGCCTTATGCTATTGATACCGTTAAAAAAATATTAACTACCGATAAGCCTTTGTTTGGTATTTGCCTTGGCCACCAGTTGTTGGCTTTGGCTAATGATATCCCAACCAAAAAAATGTTTAACGGGCACCGCGGTTTAAACCACCCGGTTAAAAACGTCATCATCAACCATTGCGAGGTTACCTCACAAAACCACGGTTTTGGTGTAGTGCCCGAGGCGGTAAGGGCATCTGATAAAGTAGAGATCACCCACGTAAACCTAAACGACCAGTCGATAGAAGGTATCCGTGTAAAAAATAAAAACGCGTTTTCGGTACAGTACCACCCCGAATCGTCGCCAGGCCCGCATGACAGCCGCTACCTGTTTGATGATTTTATAAGTATGATGAAAAAATAGACCGGCATTAAGCGGATCTATTCGATTTATAACATTAAAAGCCTTTCAAGTTTTGCTTGAAAGGCTTCTTTGTTATCACCACGTCATTGCGAGGTACGAAGCAATCTCCCGATAGATAATAGCGTATGCAAGGTGCATAGCATCGTCTTGAGATTGCTTCGTACCTCGCAATGACTCATGGAGTAATTTTTATACTTTAGCAACAATGAAATTTAAAGGCACAACCCGCATTATCATCCTGGTACTTATCCTATGTTTAAACCTGGGCTGCGACCAGGTTACCAAATCAATGATGCGCGCACACATCAACTATTACGATCAGTATCGTTTTTTTAACGACCATGTTACCCTGCTGCATGTAGAAAATACAGGTGCTTTTTTAAGCCTGGGCGCCGAATTGGTACAACCGTTCAGATTTATACTGCTTACATTGCTGCCGGTACTGGCCCTGTTTGGCGGCTTGGTTTATGTGCTGATAAAAAAGAACCTGGGCAGCCTGATGTCAGTAGGTATTATTTTCTGTATTGGCGGAGGCCTGGGCAACCTGTACGACAGGATTGTGCATGGCTCTGTTACCGATTTTTTGCACATTAAATTCGGCAGTTTGCAAACGGGCATTTTTAATGCCGCCGATGTTTCTATTATGATAGGTTTTGGCTTGATTTTACTGGATGCCTTTTTGAAGAGGGAAGAGGAGAAGAAAGCTGAAGAAGTGGTTACTGAGGAATAAATATTGTATTGTAAGTTACACTCACTTTATTCTATTTTATATAGAAATTATCTCTGTTAATGATAAAAATACACGCTTGTTATGCTATGCTTAAACAAGTAACTCCGCGTTAACTACCGGCAGGCTGAAATGGAACATTGTCCATTTGTTCTCCTCACTTTCGGCCCATATTTTACCTCCATGATCGTTAATTATTTTTGATGTAATGTATAACCCCATGCCCAGTCCCGAATGTGTGGCTATCACATCCTTAGCACGGTAAAATTTTTCAAATATTAGCTGCATGGTTTGGGCCGACATGCCTTTTCCATAATCTTTTACAGAAATAGTAACGCGGCCGTCAGTTTCAATGGTTGTATTAACTTCAATTTTAGTATTCGGCAGCGAGTATTTGGCAGCGTTTCCCAGTAAGTTTGAAAACACTTGCTCCATTCTTAAAGCATCAGCCACTATTTGTACATCCCTGTCTAAAACACACTCCAATATGTGGTTTGGTAAAATTTGCTGCATTACAGCCAGTTGGTCTGCTATAAAGCCGTTCAGCTGTACGTTTTCCATACTATATTGTAAACTGCCATTTTCAATTTTAGAAATATCTAAAAGCTGCTGCACAAGCGAATTTAACTTGGATGCCTGCACATCTATTTTCCCTAAAACCTTTTTTAATTGTTCAGATATGGGCTCTTTTGTGGCTTTGGCTATTTGGGTATAAGCTTTTAAAACAGTCATGGGTGTTTTAAGCTCATGGCTGGCAATAGATATAAACTCGGTTTTTTTTTCGTCAACCAGTTTCGATTGTCTTATCTCTTCATCTTTTTCTTCCGCTATTTTAGAAAGATCTGTATTACGGCGTTTAATTTCTTCATAAGCGCTAACGGGCGGCTGGTGTATAAAAAAATCGCGCAGAATTTTTATTTTTATAGGGTCCAATTTTAGGGAGCGGGGTAACCCTATCTTCATTTCAATTGTATAGCGCCCCTGGTTAGTAGTTAGTTCAAACTCAGGAACCAGTTTTTGCGCATAAAAAAAACCCTCGTTGGCCTTAGTAAAGGCCACATCGCTTTCAAAAGCAACCAGCGCTACTAAAGTATAACGCGTTTTGTTCTGATCGAGCCCGATAGTCAGGGTTCCATTATCGGTATATTCTATAACTGTTCGGGCTATTTCTGATACGGCAGTGGCAAAAGTAGTTTGTGTTGCTGTTGTTAACCCAAGTTTTTCAGCAACCTTCATTGATTTTTTGTGGGCCAGCACAAGGTCCATATCGTTCTCTAACGACATATTAACTACTTCTTTCATCTCATTTTATTTTTGCAATAACCACAGACATATCATCAGTGCGCCGGGCGTGGTCTTTATAAATAGCTGATGCCAGAATAGCGGGGTCGTACTTAGTTATCATAGGGTAGCGGGCCGTATCTATACGTGTTTTAATCCCATCAGAGCAAAGCATCAAATAGTTATACTCATCCGCAAAGTATTGTTGGTCGTTCATGGTATTAGGGATATTATGCCCTACAATACCATTATACGACATTTGATTTTTAAAGTTAGAATGGCCAAAAAAACGTGCTGCTATATTACCTACACCCACCGAGGTCCATACTTTTTGCTCATAATTATAACCTACTATATTTATTACTGCGCCCCGGGTTTTTTTAATATTGGCGTGTATAAAGCGGATAGTTTCGGTTGGGCTAAAATCAGGGAATATCTTAAAAGCATTTGCGGCTTCATTAACCGCTTTATTAGCTTCGGGCCCATGGCCAAGCCCGTCTGCCAGCATGAGCTTTAAATAAGTATCGGTTTTTTTAAACGTAAAGCCATCGCCGCTGGTTTTTTCGCCGGGCTTATAAACTACTATAGGCCGCATTATTACATCCGGTTTAGTTTTTACTTTTGGCGGCTCGCTGTAAACCCGGCTCAATACAATAGTGCCCCAGCCAATCTGTGAATATAATTCAAACGTATCCGAGAGCCTTTTCATACTACCTAAACCGTGCCCAAGGGTATTTGAAGTTGATATTCCGTCCTGCATCATCCTGGCAGGATTTACCATCCCCGGGCCGTTATCAATACTAATAAGCTCTACATAGGGCGAGCCTCCGTTGGCAAAAACCCCCATAAGCAGTTCGCCATCGTTACTATATTTAAATAAGTTAGAGGTCATTTCGGCCACTATCAGGTCAAGCTCATTGATCCGGGCAGGGTTTATACCACCTTCTGTTGCTATACGATGTATTTCTTTTTTTATCAGGGAGAAATAACTACGGTCGTCTGCCGTAAAACTGATATGTGTTGCATCAACCATTGGCCCATTTTAATATCGTTACCACTGTACCCTCGCCTACCTTACTCTTAATATCAAATTCGTTTACCAAACGTTTGGTGCCCGGTAAACCCAGGCCTAAACTTTTGCCGGTAGAAAAACCATCGCGCATGGCTGCAGCTATATCGGGTATACCCGGGCCTTTATCGGTAAAGGTTAAACGTACGCCGTTATTGCGCCCGCTGGATACTATCTCGATGAGGCACATGCCGCCATCAGCATAACGCATCATGTTCCTTACAAGTTCGCTGCAGGCTGTTAGTAAGCGGGTTTGGTTTACCAGGCCCATCTTAATTTTTACTGCCGTTTCCTTAACACGGTTTTTCAAAAAAACCACATCCTGCTCTTTTGATACCTTAATGGTATCCTTACTCAGTGATAAGGTCATCGGTGGTCTGGTCTTCGTCCGCGTCCTCTTCAGGATCGTCTATCATGGATCTAAGCAACCTCATGCCTCTTTCCATATCCAAAGCAGTATGTACGCCTTTAAGCGGCAAGCCCAGCTCAATTAATGTAATGGCAACAGCAGGCTGCATGCCAACTACCACAGTTTGGGCATCCAATATTTTCGACATGCTGGCAATGTTGCCAATTATACGCCCCATAAATGAATCTACTATAGAGACTGCGGAAATATCTATCAAAACCCCTTTTGCACTTGTTTTATTAACCATTTGCACCAGATCAGCCTCCAGGTTAAGGGCAAGTCTGTCATAAAGGTCAACCTGTATGCTTACCAGCAAAAAGGCTCCCATCCGGAGAATAGGGATCTTATCCATTACTTAAATATTATTATTTTGAAACCGAACCGATCTTTTTAACTTCTAAGCGCATTATTTTAAACGAGTAGGCCAATGCACTGGCTAAAGTTGCTTTTGTAATAATATTAGAAAGATCAATACCTAAATGTACTACTGTTTGCGCAATCTCGGGCCGGATGCCGCTAATGATACACTCGGCACCCATAAGGCGGGTAGCACTTACCGTTTTAATAAGGTGTTGTGCAACCAGCGAATCTACCGCAGGCACACCGGATATATCAAGTATAGCGATGCTGGAACCCGTTTCCACAATTTCCTGTAATAGGTTTTCCATTACTACTTGCGTTCGGGCGCTATCAAGCGTACCGATGATAGGCAGGGCCAGGATACCTTCCCACACCCGGATAACAGGTGTAGATATTTCTGTTATTTCGTCTGTTTGACGCAATATCACTTCCTCGCGGCCCTTAATAAAGGTTTCAAAGGTAACCACGCTCAGGTTGTCCATCAGGCGGTTTATCTTTTGGCTTTCTGCAAAAAGTGCTTTAGGGTCATCTAATTCTTGCTGCAATACTTCCAATATGGCTTCCTTCAGCAAGAAAACAAAATTACCCGTTTCGCGCGGACTAAATCCCTGGCGCGCGCGTGTAATTGCAATACCGCCTAATATTTCGATAACAGGGCTCCACTCATCCGATTCGAGATTAGTAAAGTTACTGCCCGATAGGTTACCCACCAGCGCGTCAATTAATTCTTCTGATTGATTTCTAAGTTCGTCGTTACTGATCAGATCCTCACGCAGCCCTTCGTCAGTCAGTTGGTTTTTCATCCAAACTTCAAGGATGTTCTTTTTTTTATTTTGTAGCAATTGATAAGTTTTTTGTGACATGGTTGAAGAATACAGATTGATTAGTAAAATCCAAACTTGACAAGTTAAATTATGTTTGAAAGGTATATATTAGGTATTACATTACAAAATATAATAATTTATTATCTAATAATTAATTAATTGCCGTAAGATAGTAATATCACTTAGTATTTGTCTCTATTGCTATTAGCCATAAGCCTTTATAATGATTTCTTTTCCGCGCCTGTCACTATTTCATCACATTACTATCAACACTAATACTTCATTATAAAAAGCGTATCTTTGCGATAATTACCCGTTGATTTACGGTTTTGATCATTATATACTCTTCAGACCCGCTTAATGCTTCGCGTTAGCACACATACATTACAAACATTACATGTCATTTGAAAATTTAAATTTAATTGAGCCTATTTTAAGGGCTTTAAAGGCAGAGGGTTATACAACTCCTACCCCAATACAAGAACAAGCTATACCTTATATATTACAACACCGCGACCTGCTGGGCTGCGCGCAAACCGGTACCGGCAAAACCGCCGCCTTCGCTATCCCTATCCTGCAGTTATTATTCCAGGATAAGCTGAAGCACAAGGAACAAAAATCTATAAAGGCCCTGATATTAACCCCAACCCGCGAACTGGCTATCCAGATCAGCGAGAGCTTTACCGCTTATGGTAAGCATACCGGCCTTAAAAACCTGGTTATTTTTGGTGGTGTATCGCAAGGCCCGCAGGTTGATGCTTTACGCCGTGGTGTTGATATCCTGATAGCTACCCCCGGCCGTTTGTTAGACCTGATGAACCAGCGCTTTGTACACCTTGATCAGATAAAAATGCTGATACTTGATGAAGCCGACCGTATGCTGGATATGGGTTTTGTGAACGATGTTAAAAAGGTAATAGCGAAAGTACCGGCCAACAGGCAAACGCTTTTCTTTAGCGCTACCATGCCTAACGAGATCCAGAGCCTGGCCGATAGCATACTGCAAAAACCTGCAAGGGTTGAGGTTGCCCCGGTATCATCAACGGCAGACACCATACAGCAATCGTTATTTTATGTAAGCAAAGGCGATAAACGTTTATTGCTTAACCATATTTTAAAAGATAAAGAGATTAAAACTGCGCTGGTATTTACCCGTACCAAACATGGTGCTGATAAGGTGGTTAAAGATCTGATCCGTGCCGGTATCACTGCCGAGGCTATACACGGTAATAAATCGCAAAACGCACGCCAGCGTGCGTTAACCAACTTTAAGAACCGTACAACACGCGTGCTTATAGCCACAGATATTGCTGCCCGTGGTATTGATATTGACGAGCTTACCCACGTAATTAACTACGAGATACCCAACATACCCGAAACCTACGTACACCGTATTGGCCGTACAGGCCGAGCGGGTGCAAGCGGTATAGCCCTTACCTTTTGCGATGGCGAGGAAGAGATAGATTACCTGAAAGATATTCATAAACTGATAGCCAAAGAGATCCCCGTTGAACTGGGCCATCCCTATCCGTTAAGCTACGAAGCCATGACGGAGAAGATGATGAGCAAAGCCAAAAACGCGCCTAAGAAAAGCGGCGGCAGTGCAGGTGGCAGGCATGGCGGCGGCACCAAAAGGCCGGGCGCAGGCGGCAGGCCGGCGGGTCATCGTGGTGGTGGCAGCGGCGGTAGCGGCAACAGCCGTGGCGGTGCAAGCGGCATGAGCGGCGCAAGCAGGTCGTCATCAGGCAGGAGATAATTTAAAAGATCACAAAGGCCGGGAATTAGCGAACAGGTGCGAACCATTGCCATTCCCGGCCTCTTTTTGCCGTTTTTTGGCGTTTTAAAGTCGAAATATGGCGATATTTTCCCTTGTTTTTTCTACTTTCTGCTTAACACTTCTCCAATCATAAAAATTTTTATGTTAGGATGTTAATAACCATATTTGCATCCTCCAAAGAAATTAAATAGCTTTAAGTGAAAATCCAACCAGCACAAATGAAACGCCTTTTTGACCTTATAAAGAATAAATTCTTCCTGGTTACGGTGGCTTTTGTTATCTGGATGATCTTCTTTGATAAGAACGACCTGTTCTCGCAATACGAATATCACCAACAGCTTGATAAATTAAAGCAAGAGCAAATTTTTTATAAAACTGAAACCGAAAAGGTTAACAAAGACCTTGGCGAGCTCACCTCTGACAAATCCAAGCTCGAGAAATTTGCCCGCGAAAAATACCTCATGAAAAAAGATAACGAAGACATTTTTGTTATCGTTCATGAGAAGAAAAAGTAATGACTGATGTGCAGATTCATATTATATCATCTGCATATCCGCACATTTACTAATTCGTCTTCGTATCTATTTTAGGTATAGCAAACATAGCCTCTTTAATAAACTTAACCGGGGCGCTGCCGTAGCTTAAAAACTTCTCGTTAAACTGTTTAAGCTTGTATTTGCTGGCTTGCTTTTTCTTCCACTCTTCGTGCAGGGTGTTTATTTCTTTATAACCCGTATAATAGCTGGTTAACTGCACACTGCTTACGCTTACACGTTTCCATTTATTATCGGCTTCGGTTTGCTGCTGAAAGGCTTCTTTGGTGAGCATTTTTATAGCCTGCTCTTTAGTCATGCTGCCGGCATGTACACTGTAATCAAGTATAGTGTTACAAACCGATCGCAGGTGCCATTTATACCACATCAGGCGCATTTCGGGCGCGGCATCACCAAAGCCGGCGTCTATCATCTCCTGTTCGCTAAATACTGCCCAGCCTTCAACCATAGCGCCATTTCCCAATACCGATTTTATTATACTTGGCGCTTTGTTAGCATACACCAACTGCGTATAATGCCCCGGTATAGCCTCATGGATGCAAAGGATCTGCAGGGTATAGTTATTATATTCGCGCAGATAGCTTTCCGCTTTCTCTGCCGACCAGCCCGAAAGGCTTCCCACATTGTAATAGGTATTGCCATTTTTATCATACGGCCCGGGCGAGCTGATAGAAGCACCTGCAACACCAGCCATATAACCCGGCTCTTTACGTACTACCAATGGCTTTGATGGATCCATGGTCAACAGGTCTTTTGACCGTATAAAAGCCGTGAGCTTGGGTATCTCCTGTTCAATAGCCGATTGAAAATCGCCAGGTGCAACATGCTTAGATGATAGGGTATCTATCACTTTAGCAATATACTCAAGCGAATCTTTAGGCATAGCTTGTGTACCAAAATATTTTGGCCAAAGCTGCCTGCTCAGCTTAGCCATTTCGCGGTGCAGGTATTTTTTGCGTTCTACCGCCGAATTATAGGTTTGCTGCGCTGTACCTTCGGCTTGTATATCGTACTTAAATTTAGCTTCGTAAAAATCCTTGCCTAACCTAAAGCTGCGTGGCTTATCGTTTTTCATAGCCTTTAAAAACGCTGCATAGCCTTTTATGGCATCGGCCGATAGCTTTGCCCTTTCGGTCATTAGCTTTTGTTCGGCAGCGGGGATGTTTGTTTTCTTGAGCGAATCGGCAAAATCATTCTCAATAACACCCACACCGCCCAGGTGTTGGTCAATAGCCAGTTGGGTAAGCTCGGTAACAGGGTTTTTCAATTGCTTTTCAGCTTCTTTATAATAAGCCGGTATGTTCTGCATTTTTTGATAAAAACTGCGAAGGCGCTGGGTTAGCGGCGCGTAATGCTCGTTAAGTATGAATGCAAACGTACCTATTACGTTGTACGATGAAGGGTCCCACTGGTATGCTTTTAGCTGCTCTAAATTCCACTGTATACTCTCCATCTGGTTTTTTATCATGTGATGGTCTATTTTATTGGCATCGCTTAAAGTGCCTTCGGGATAGCGGCTCAATGAATCCAAATGTACTTTGGCAAATTTTACCGCCTGTTCCCGGGCTTTATCAGTGGGTACCACTAACAGGCTGTCGTATTTATGGTAACCTACGCTTGTTGCCCAGTCGGGATTGTTTTTCCACAGCTCTTCCAAAAAATGGTCTTCGTACCTTAAAAAAGCAGCGTCGTCTTTTAAAGATTCATCCTGCATTGATTGTCCATCCTTTTTACAGGCTGTAAAGGCAGCCACATAAAGGGCCATTAATAGTATTTTTTTGATCACTACGTTACAGTTTTGCTTTGGTGCATAAACTTAAAACTTTTGGTTCATATAAATCAAACCTGTATCTAATTTGTTAAACAACAAACGAAGTATTATGGATAACCGACACGAAATCTTAATAAATGAACTCATAAAGCTGCTTGAAGGTGGCGGTGCGCACGCTACTTTAAAAGATGCACTGGATGATCTGCCGGCCGATTTGCGCGGTGTAAAACCGCATAATTTGCCGTATAGTATCTGGCAACTGGCAGAACATATACGCATTGCGCAGGGGGACATGCTGGAGTTTAGTAAAGACGGCAACCACAAATCGCCCAAATGGCCGGATGATTACTGGCCGAAAGAAAGCTCCCCGGCAGATGAGGCTGCGTGGGACAATACTATAAAACAGATAAATGACGATAGGGATGAATTTATAGCTCTATTAAAAAGCCACGATATTTATGAAAAGATACCGCACGGCGACGGACAAAGCATCCTGCGCGAGGCCCTGCAAATAGCTGATCATAACTCGTACCATACCTCAGAAATTATTTTGTTGAGAAGACTATTGGGCGCATGGAAATAGTGCAGATGTGCGCCCCCTACCACGCGTCATTGCGAAGAGCGATAGCGACATGGCAATCTTCGACATGCAGTCTACCGACTTTTCTATCGAAGATTGCCACGCTATGCTCGCAATGACGGGTTGGATAATATCTATTTTAATCCCTTTACAAAGTTCACAATTGCGGTTACCAGTTCGGGTTTAAGCGGCAGATCGGGCTTGTTGTAGGTGGCCAAATTTTGCTCTCTATCGGCAGGGGCCTCCTTTAATATATGGTTCATGCCGGGGATAATGGTTAAAACCGCATCCGATTTTGCTTTTTTAAGCAGGTCAGCATCTGTTACCGGAACCTGGATATCATTTGTACCCTGTAGTATCAATACTGGCACCTTTGCTTTCTTTAATTCTTTTGCAGGCGAATATCTAAACCACGACATTAGGTACGGCTGAATATCCGGGCGCGCAATAGCGTAAATTTTAGGATCGATATTCTCTGTGAACTTGCCCTTTTTTAGGCTATCCAACATGGTTTTAAAGTTATCTGCAACATATTTTGGTTGCGATTTCATTTGCTCGGTAACAATAATATCTGCCGACCGGCCTGCGCCTGCCACAGAGATAAAGGCGTTAACGGGTTGGTCCCGTATGGATAATATTCCTACAAGCGAGCCCTCGCTATGGCCTAAAACAATAACTTTAGAGAAGCGTTGGTCTTCGCTTAATTGGTTTATCAAACCAACGGCATCATCCACATAATCTTCAAAACGCAGTTCTTTCTCTTTAGTGGTGCTAACACTTTGGCCAACAAGGCGCTTATCATATCGTAAAGTGGCAATATTGTTTTTACCCAACTCATTTGCCAGCATTTTATAAGTATTGCCATTTAGCCCTAATTTAGCGCTGTTACCATCCCGGTCTGTTGGGCCAGACCCCGCTATAATAAGCACCACCGGTATTTTACCGCTTACACTAATGGGCATAGTTAACGTACCGGATATTGAACCCGACAATGTTTTAAGCAGTACCGCCGATTCTTTAAGAGAAGGATCAAGCGCTATAGTTTTTGCATCCTCTACAAACGGGCTTAGCAACAGGCCTGTTAATTTGCTTTGATTATTAAGGGTTATATTCAACAAAAAAACAGCGTTATCAAACGTTGCCTTATACACTGCTAAAGGTTGGTTATATTTTAAAAACTCTGTTTTATTTAAAGCACCCAGCTGCGATTTTAGCTGAATAGTAGTAGGTTTAAACTTATCAAGCGGCAAGCTGGCTTTCATTTCTGCGCTAAACATGTTAAAAATACTATCGGGCTGGCCGGCATTATAAAACTGCTTAAACTTATTTGCAACAGTCGTATAATTGGCAGGTTGGCTATTAGCATTAAATACTGTAGCGAATATTAAAACAAAAGCTATAAGGTAAATTCTTCTCATTATATTAAAGCAAATAATGTATTTGCGAAATTAATAAAATAGAAAGGACTTTACTTTTTATTGTAATAACTTAAGAAACATTTACACATGCAAATACGTAAACAGCACTTATAACCTATTCCCTATTGTAATATTGTTATTATATTGAGTTTTTAAAGGGGATAACTATAAGGAAAAAATCTACGAGGTATATTAATGAAGGTTAAAATTGGATGCTTTTTTGCGGCTATCCTGGCAAGCTTATTTAGTTTTTGTTACGCCCAAACAGGCTCTTCTGTCATTCGCGGTAGCGTTTTTATACAAAACAATAAACCGGCCGAAGCGGCAACAGTTGTTTTATTAAACCTGCCCGATTCTACCATCGTTATGTCGGCCCTGGTTAACAACACCGGCGCCTACCAGTTTTCACATATCAATCCCGGTAAATATGTGTTGTTTGCTACCATGCTGGGCAGTAATAAAACTTATTCGCAACCATATAATGTTGCAAGAGGCCAAACCATAAATATTACTGCAATAACCTTAGTGGCGCTAAATACCGAATTAAAAGAAGTTGCCATAATAGGCCGCAGGCCATATATTGAGGTGAGGCCCGATAAAACCATTATAAACCCTGCAGCAAGTATTATTGCCGACGGGCAGTCGGTATTAGAGGTTTTAAGGCAATCGCCCGGTGTGCGTGTTGATAATAATGACAATGTAAGCATCAGTGGCAGGCAGGATGCCTTGGTTTTGATAGACGGCAAAGCCACCAACTTATCGGGCGCAGACCTTTCTACGCTTTTAAAAGGCACACAGGCTGGCAACATCGACCGCATAGAGATATTAAAAAATGGCTCGGCCAAATATGACGCAGCCGCGGGTGGCGTGGTTAATATTGTTTACAAAAAAGGTAAAAATCTGGGCACTAATGGCACCTATAATGCATCTGTGGGGTATGGTCGGTATTATAAAGCAAGTACCGGGGTTTCTTTTAATACGCGTACAAAAATTTTTAACTTATTTGGCAGTTATACTATAAACGGCACCAAAACATTTAGGGAAATTCATAACGACAGGGGCATTAGTTACGCAGGTGTACAGAGCAGTTACTCCAGTATTTATAAAAACATACAAGAATCACAAGTTCATAACTTTAGGCTGGGTACTGATTTCTTTTTATCCGCAAACCAGAGCATTGGCTTTTTAGTGAGCGGTATAGTTAATAATAATGATTTTGATAAAAACAACACGCTAAAAATAGCAAACCGGGGAGTACTCGATTCAACTATTGTGGCCAATTCAACTATTGACAGAAACATCTCTAATATAAATTACAATGTTAATTATACCGGTAAGCTTGATAAAACAGGCCGTACAATAACGGCTAATATTACACACACACGTGCTAAGCGCCAATCGGCTGAATATATAACCAATGAGTTTTTTGATAATGCAGGCGCTGTTTACCGCGACCCGCTGCTGCTGCAAAATATATCGCCCACAAAAACCAACAATTGGACAGCTTTATTGGAATATAGCAACCCGCTGCCAAAAAATTCGAAATTTGATGCCGGGTTAAAATTTAGCCGGACCCAAACAGATAATAACTTTGTTTTTGGCCCGCAGGTAAATGGCGTATACACTATTAACCCTGCTTTTAGCAACCGCTTTCTGTTCACCGAAAGCATTGCAGCTGCTTATGTTGATTATAACGGCAAATTTGGCAAATTTGACCTTGACGCCGGTTTACGGGGCGAATACACCGATAATAAAGGTACTTCGGTTACTACTAATGAAGTAACCCCCCATAAATATTTTAACCTGTTCCCTACGGTATTGCTTAATTACCGCTATAACGATAAAAATGAATACGCCCTATCATTTACCCGCGGCATCAACAGGCCAAGTTATGATAAGCTTAACCCCTTTCTTTACTTTGTAGACCTTTATAATTACCAGGCGGGTAACCCTTATCTGCAGCCTCAGTACAATAATAAAATAAGTTTAAGCCACACCTATAACCGCGAAATTACAACCAGCTTATATGCAAATTTAAGCACAGGCGCAACCTTCCCTTTTTACCAGCAGAACGATGCCTCAAAAATAAGCCTCACTACCGAAGTTAACCTTGGCCGAGCTTATACTTATGGTATCAATATAAATGCACCATTAAAATTTACCGAATGGTGGACAAGCAGTTATGATATTGATGCTTCATATCAGCGGTACGTTGCCTATCCACGGTACGGCGATCTTAACAAAGGTACCGGCGACCTGATCATTTTCTCGGCACAAGATTTTAAGATAAGCAAAACTATTGCCGCGCAGCTCTCCGGGAAGTATGAAACAGCTACTTTTTACGGCATCAATCAGTACAGGCCAACTTTTATGGCAAACGCCGGTATAAGTAAGGATATATTTCATAAGCTGGGGAAACTGAGTATTACCGCCAACGATATTTTTAAAACCTATAAAGACAGGATATATACTAATTATCAAAACCTAAACTTGCGCCTGGTTGACTTAAGGGAATACCGGAAGATCAACATAAATTTCAGCTACCGTTTTGGCCGCACATCAGTTAAGGGCGCCGCCGGCCACGTTACCGGTAACGAAGATGTACAGAGCCGCATGAGCATAAAATAACAGCAATTCAATTAAAGAAATTCCACCCTCTCTTCATCATACTTGCCTTTTATACGGTTAACAAAAAAGTTCCCGAGCGATTGGCTGTTCACAAATTTTTTATAGGCCGCGGGTTTAAAGTTAAAATATTGCCATACGCCGCCATTCTCCCTAAACTCCAGTTCAAGGATGTGTTTTTCAGCATCGTAACCAATACTTTGTAAAGCCGATGAATTTACTGCCCGTCTGCGCATAGTATTATAGCAGTACAAAGCCAAAATGGTTTTAAAAATTATCCGGCGTGGCCGCTTAAGGCGCTGATAATAATAATAAGCAGTACAATAAAGGTAATACCCGTGTACAGGTGGTCCTTTTCGAGAATAAACCCCACAGCGCTAAATATTACGCGGATGATGGGGGTTGCTATAAGCAGAATGATGCCGGCCTGTATAATAGCCCTGCCCCTTAAATGCATAATGCCATTTATAATGCCGCCAGCGCTGTGCACAAAATCGGGCACACCTTTAAACTGGTGGTAGTTGGCTATAGTATGGCCATGGCGGTACAGGTAAATTACACCGCCAATAAAAACAATAGTCATAGATATAAAAACACCGGCACGCAGCACCCATCCTATCACCGCCTGCATGTCTTTATCTTTAAAACTGTTCTTTATCATTGAGTATTTAGGTCATCAAGTTTGGTTTTACTCAATAACAAAGCCGAAAATAATGCTTAAAAAATAGCCTGCCAACTTTAATGTTAACCTATATATTATATAGACTTTGTTGAAACTAAGCTATTAGCGTTAATGTCTAAGCAGTTTTTACTATTTTCGCAACCTTATACGTTAAATAAACAAATGGACTATCAATTTAAAGATATAGAGCAGAAGTGGCAGCAGTTTTGGGCTGATAATAAAACCTTTAAAGCCGAAAACACAACCAGCAAACCCAAGTATTACGTACTGGATATGTTCCCCTACCCATCGGGTGCGGGCTTGCATGTTGGCCACCCGCTGGGTTATATTGCTTCTGATATTTTTGCGCGTTACAAACGTTTAAAAGGCTTTAACGTATTGCACCCCATGGGCTACGATAGCTTTGGCCTGCCTGCCGAGCAATATGCCATACAAACCGGGCAGCATCCATCAGTTACTACCGAAGCAAATATTGCTACCTACCGCCGCCAGTTAGACCAGATAGGTTTCTCGTTCGATTGGGATCGCGAGGTGCGCACCAGTTCGCCCGATTATTATAAATGGACCCAGTGGATATTTATGCAGCTGTTTAACAGCTGGTATAATAAGGATGCTGATAAAGCCGAAAGTATTGCCAAACTGGTTGAGCATTTTGAAAACAAAGGTTCGGCCGGTATTAATGCCGTAAGCGATGAAGAAGTTTTAAATTTCACTGCCGATGAGTGGAAAGCATTTAATTTACAAGAGCAACAAGCCGAACTGTTAAAATACCGCCTTACCTACCTGCGCGAAAGTACTGTTAACTGGTGTGCCGCTTTAGGCACTGTACTGGCAAACGACGAGGTAAAAGACGGCTTTAGCGAGCGCGGCGGTTACCCGGTTGAGCAAAAGAAAATGATGCAGTGGAGTATGCGCATCACCGCTTACGCCCAGCGTTTGCTCGAAGGTTTGGATACCATTGACTGGCCCGAACCTTTAAAAGAAATGCAGCGCAACTGGATAGGTAAAAGCGTTGGCGCAAGTGTAAGGTTCCCGTTGGATAAAACCACTCACCTTTCACAACTCACTACAAACTACATAGAAGTTTTCACTACCCGTGTTGATACCATTTTTGGTGTAAGCTTTTTAGTAATAGCGCCCGAGCATGAACTGGTTTCTGAATTGACTACGCCTGAACAAAAGGCTGATATTGACGCCTACATTACCCAAACCAAAAAGAAAAGTGAGCTTGACCGTATGGCCGATACCAAAACCGTATCGGGTGCGTTTACGGGCAGCTATGTAACCAATCCGCTTAATGGCGCGCAAATCCCGGTTTGGATTGCCGACTACGTTTTGGCCGGTTATGGTACAGGCGCAGTAATGGCCGTACCATCAGGCGATCAGCGCGATTACTTGTTTGCCAAGCATTTTAACCTGCCGATCATCCCGATCATCGATATACAAAATATTGAAGTAGAGGCCGACCCGACCAAGGAAGGCAAATACATCAACAGCGATTTTATAAACGGCCTGGGCTATAAAGAAGCAACCGCAGCTGTTGTTGCCAAACTGGAAGAACTGGGCCTCGGTAAAGCCAAGGTAAACTTCAGGATGCGGGATGCTATTTTTGGCCGCCAGCGTTACTGGGGCGAGCCAGTACCGGTTTACTTTAAAGGCGGCTTACCTTACTTAATTGAGGAAGAACACCTGCCCTTATTATTGCCCGAAATTGACAAGTACCTGCCAACCGAAAGTGGCGAACCACCATTGGGCCGCGCTATCGGTTGGAAACATGAGCATGGCGAATACGAATTAAGTACTATGCCGGGGTGGGCAGGCAGCAGCTGGTACTGGTACCGCTACATGGATGCCCATAACGCTCAGGAATTTGCATCGCGCGAAGCGATTGAATACTGGAAAGATGTTGACCTGTACATTGGCGGCAGCGAACATGCTACCGGCCACTTGCTGTACAGCCGTTTCTGGAACAAGTTTTTGAAGGATATAGGTAAAGTGGTTGAGGAAGAGCCTTTCAAAAAACTGATCAACCAGGGGATGATACAGGGAAGAAGTAACTTTGTGTATCGTTTAATTGATGATGAGGGCAAAGGCACCAACACCTTTGTATCTCATGGTTTGATAAAGGATTATAAAACATCGCCTTTGCATGTTGATGTAAACATTGTAGAGAACGAAATTTTGAATTTAAATAAGTTTAAAGCCTGGAGAGAAGACTTTGCTGACGCTGAATTTATTTTAGAGAACGGCAAATACATCTGTGGTGTTGAAGTGGAGAAAATGTCCAAGTCAAAATTCAACGTGGTTAACCCGGATGATTTGATTAGCCGTTATGGTGCGGATACACTGCGCATGTACGAGATGTTCTTAGGCCCATTAGAGCAAAGCAAACCCTGGAACACAAACGGTATTGAAGGTGTGTTCAAATTCCTGCGTAAATTCTGGAAGTTGTTCCATGATGCTGATTTTAACTTTAACGTGAGCAACGAAGCGCCTACCAAAGCAGAACTAAAATCATTGCACAAGATCATCCAGAAGGTGGAGCAGGATATCGAGCGTTTCTCGTTCAATACCTCCGTATCAAGCTTTATGATAGCCGTGAATGAACTAACTGACCTGAAGTGCAACAAACGCGCTATCCTGCAGGATCTGGTTATCACCCTTGCCCCTTATGCCCCGCACATCAGCGAAGAGCTTTGGACGATACTTGGTAACCCGGCGGGCAGTATATCTACCGCGGCCTACCCTAAATTTAACCCGGCCTATTTGGTTGAGGATGAATTTAGCTACCCGGTATCATTCAACGGGAAAATGAAAACCAACGTTAGCCTGTCGTTAACTATGGAGGCCTCCGATATAGAAGCCGCCATTTTAGCCAACGCCGATGTACAAAAATACCTGGACAGCAAAACGCCTAAAAAGGTAATTGTGGTTAAAGGCCGCATTGTAAACATCGTTATTTAGCAAAAAAATACGTACACGCCCCTGTGAGTTTGCTTAAACAGCAAGTTTACAGGGGCTTTTTATTACATCCTTAGTGTAACATGTACATTACACTTATATATTATTTACATAAAACAGATAAGCGCCTGTAACATTTTAGGCAATTTCGCCTCAAATACCAAAAACGCTCTAAATAGTTCCAATTATGAAACGAATATTTTTACTTATAATAGTTATTTGTGCTGCAATATCGGCAAAAGCCCAACTACCGGTAAGCGGTGGTTCAGGCATCGTCGGTAAGATCTCGGGTACAGTTGTAGATTCGCTCACAAAAAAACCGGTAGATTATGCTACTATCAGCATCTTCAAAAGCGGTGCTAAAACCCCTATCAATGGTGTGTTAACCGACGAGAAGGGTAACTTCAGGATCGATAACCTGCGTGCGGGTAAATATAAGATCACGGTATCTTTTATAGGCTACCCAACAAAAACTTACGACCCTATTGAAACCACCGCTTCAAAACCCGACAATAATATGGGCACATTGGTTATTTCGCCAAGCGCCAAAGCTTTAAAAGAAGTGCAGATTGTTGGCCAGGCGCCGCTTATCGAAAACAAGATAGATAAGATAGTTTACAACGCAGAAAAAGACCTTACTGCCGCAGGCGGTAACGCTACTGACGTATTACAAAAAGTGCCATTGGTATCGGTAGATATGAACGGTAACGTGGCCATCCGTGGCGATGGTAACGTTAGGGTATTGATAAACGGTAAACCATCGGGCGCAACATCAGCAAGCTTAAGCGATGTATTAAAAACCATCCCGGCCGATCAGATCAAAAGCATTGAAGTGGTAACCTCTCCATCTGCAAAATACGATGCTGAAGGTTCGGCCGGTATCATTAACATCATCACCAAAACCAAAAATGCATCGGGCATAAGCGGTTCTGTTAGCGGTGGTGTAGGCACACGCCAAAACAATGGTAACATGAACCTGAACTACAACAAAAACAGGTTTAATTTTTCGGCTAACTTAGGTGGTAACCTTACCTGGCCGCAAACCATGACCAGTGACTTTCAACAAACCATCAAATCTGGCGCAATAAACCAGTATAACCATAATAATACCGCTAACGAAACTAAACGCCATGGCGCAAGGGGTACAGTAACCGCGGGTTATGAGTTTAACGGCTTTAACAGCATTAACAGTACCCTTGCCTTAAACGATGGTGGCTTTAACACCAATGGTGGTGGTGATTATAGCATTAAAGACTTTAACGACGCAACCAAAAGCATTGATTATTTTGGTAAAAGTACAAACCACAACAAATTCAGCGGATTTGACTGGAACGTAGATTATACGCATAAATTCAAAAAAGAGGGTCACGAGATTACCGTTTCGGGCCAGTGGAGCCACAGTATCATTAAAACAGATTACTCGAGTATTTTTACAAGTCAACAAACTACCCCTGCAATTCCACAACCTAACCAACAGGGCAATAATAATGGTAAAAATAATGAGTATACTGCTCAGGCAGATTATACCAACCCTATCAGCAAAGTATTAAAGCTTGAGGCAGGTGGTAAAACTATACAAAGGCGTATAAGCAGTACTTATGATATATATTCGTTAGACGCTGATGGCAAAAACCCGATAATAGATCCGGAGAATTCTAACTTATACAATTACAACCAAAATGTATATGCCGGCTACAGCGTATTTACCCTTACTTTGCCAAAAAACTATTCAGTGTTAGCCGGTTTCAGGTATGAGAATACCCAAATAACAGGCGACCCTAAAACACCTTATGCAAGCGGCGATAACCAACAGGAATTAAAGCCGTTTACAGCAAGCTATAACACTTATGTGCCAAGCTTAACCATACAAAAGGTATTTGGCTCAAACACGTTTAAACTATCATATAGCAAACGTATCCAAAGACCAAGCCTGCAGGTGTTAAACCCATTCATCAACAGGACTAACATACAATCACAATCGGTAGGTAACCCTAACCTGGCGCCTGAGGTATCACAAACTGTTGAATTAAATTACAACACTTTTATTAAAACATCAGTATTAAACTTCTCGGTTTACTACAAACGTACAAATGATCTGATAGAAGGTATTGCAGTACCTATTAACGAAATAGTTGATGGTAAAAATGTAATTGGTACCCGTACCGTACAAAACAACGTAGCTTTAAACAACTCATGGGGTGCAAGCTTTTTTGGTTCGATAAACCCGATTAAGCCCTTAACCATCCGTGGTAGTGTAAATGCTTTTACGTATAACCCAACTGTTTATGACCTATACGTTGGTTCAGTAAATGAGGATGCACTTAAAACCCGTTTACAATACACCATGTTCGGCAGCGCACAATACCTATTCCCTAAAGACTTTATATTCGAAGCTTTCGGGTTTATTAACTCGCCGCGCCGTACCATACAAGGTAGTAGCCCCTCATTCGGCATTTATGCTTTTGGTGTGAAGAAACAGTTCATGAACAAAAAGGCATCTATCGGTTTCAACACTGTACAACCATTTGCGGTTAACAAAGCGTTCAACCAAAATATATCAAGCCCAGGTTTCACCCAGATTTCGAAAACACAGTTCCCTTTCCAATCGTTTGGTTTAACATTTAGCTACAGCTTTGGTAAAATAAGCTTTACCAACCCGCAGCAGAAGAAAAAGAAAGGTGTTAACAACGACGACCAGATACAAGGCGGCGACCAAACCGGCGGTGCAGCCCCGGCAGGTGGACGTTAATAGATTAGCCTAATAATTAAAATACAATATAAACAAGAAAGCCCCTTCATACTGGAGGGGCTTTCTTGTTTAATGAACTATTGTCATTCTGAGCGATAGCGAAGAATCTAATCATCGCCATGCATCCGGCCATGCACAGTTCACTAATAGATACTTCACTACGTTGAGTATGACAGGATTTATATTAAAGAAGTTTGTCATTCTGAGAGCAATAGCGAAGAATCTACTTACCGCCATACAATCGGTTACGTACAGTTCATTAATAGATGCATCACTACTTTCAGCATGACAGGGTGGAAATACCAACAAAAAAGCCGGTCAATAATATTGACCGGCTTTTTATTATGTATGATTAACTTATTTCTTTGGTAAGTATTTGAAGTTTTTGCCGATGAAACGGGCTGAATCACCAAGTTCTTCTTCGATACGAAGTAACTGGTTGTATTTAGCGATCCTGTCTGAACGTGAAGCCGAACCGGTTTTGATCTGGCCACAGTTTAAGGCAACAGCAAGATCAGCAATGGTAACATCTTCAGTTTCGCCGCTACGGTGGCTCATTACTGATGTATAACCGTTTGTTTGCGCTAAAGTAACCGCGTTAATGGTTTCGGTTAATGAACCTATCTGGTTTACTTTTACCAGGATAGAGTTTGCAGTATCGTTATCAATACCTTGTTGTAAACGTTTTACGTTGGTTACAAACAAATCATCGCCTACTAACTGTACTTTATCACCAATTTTTTCGGTTAATAATTTCCAGCCGGCCCAGTCATCCTCAGCCATACCATCTTCAATAGAAATAATAGGGTATTTAGCAGCTAATTCAGCAAGGTAATCTGCCTGTTGTTCGCTGGTGCGGATAGCACCTTTTTCGCCTTCAAATTTAGTGTAATCGTATTTACCGTCTTTGTAAAACTCAGAGGCAGCACAGTCAAAAGCAAGGAATATATCTACACCCGGTTTGTAACCAGCTTTTTCAATAGCTTTAAGGATGGTTTCAACGCCATCTTCGGTACCTTCAAAAGTTGGTGCAAAACCACCTTCGTCACCTACTGCTGTAGATAGACCGCGGTCATGTAAGATCTTTTTAAGGTTGTGGAATACTTCGGTACCCCAACGCAATGCTTCAGAGAATGAAGAAGCACCTGCAGGCATGATCATGAATTCCTGGAAAGCGATAGGCGCATCAGAGTGCGAACCACCGTTAACAATGTTCATCATCGGGATAGGCAGGGTGTTGGCATTAACACCGCCAATGTAGCGGTATAGCGGCTGGCGGCTCTCCTGTGCTGCTGCTTTAGCAACCGCTAAAGAAACACCAAGGATTGCGTTAGCACCCAGTTTACCTTTATTTTCTGTACCATCAAGCTCAATCATCAGGCTATCGATAGCATTTTGCTCAAATACATCAATACCTTTAAGTTCGGCAGCAATTATCTCGTTTACGTTGGCAACAGCCTTTAAAACGCCTTTACCCATATAAGTGGCTTTGTCGTCATCGCGAAGCTCAACAGCCTCGTGAATACCGGTTGAAGCACCAGAAGGTACCGCGGCACGACCAAGAACACCATTTTCTGTAATTACGTCTACTTCTATTGTAGGGTTTCCACGCGAATCAAGTATTTGGCGTGCATGAACATCAATTATTAAGCTCATAGTTTTTTATTGTCGGATTTTTTTTGAATGAAATACTATACTAATCTTGTCGGCTAAGTTAAGCGCAAAAACAGGAAATAGCAACGCAAATTTTGCATTTGTAATGATTATTAATGGTTTGTTAACATACAGTTGCCCTTTAAACCATCTGCTTATCCTTTAAACCATGCAATAGATAAGCAATAAATCAATCGCTTGTAGTTGGCAAATGTTCGCGTTCAACGCTATTTTTACGGTTTATACGATACATTAACATGAGCAGCATATTATTTTTGGCGCTGCTTGCTGAGGCTGTGTAATTTCTCTGGTTTATCCAACCCGCCTGTACTATCCATTTTTTATCAATCTGATACCCTAATGCAGCTGATATGCGATTGCGCTCAAAATTGGGGGCTTTATTATTAAAGAATACCTCATCAAATATAGATAGGAACCAGGTTTTGGCAACTATTTTAGTATTATTGAGCGGTATAAACATATTTAACCTATAGCGGAAACGGTTGCGGTAATCGCCGTTTACCCAGCGTTGTTCAACACGATATCGGTGTTCAAATTTCAACGGGGTAAGAAACTGATTTACCGTCATTTGTTCCCAAACCCTAAACTCGTTTGTGTTTGGTCCTGCGTCTACATTAAAATAATCATATGTATGATAGGTACCCGACCCCAACAAAGCTGTAAAATTTTTATCCAGATCATAGCTTACACCTGCTTTATACTCGTAATACTGAAACTGGCTGAAGCCTGCGCCATTACTTCGTATCTGCAATTCGGTATAGCCGCCCCAACGGTGTACACTGTCTCCGGGCATTAATACTGTTGCAATACCCCATGTACCTGTTTTCGAATCCTGTGCGTTAACTTTTGATGAACATACCGTTAACACAACAAACAATAAGGTTACTTTAATAATGTTTTTTAACATTTACTTAATATTATTTTAATGCAAATGTATTTCCTGATTGTTACCTATATATTAAGTTAGCAAGTGTTAATATTATTATAATGTTAACACTTGCCCTGTATGTTAATTTAATGTTAACTACTACAAAAAAAAGAGACGCGAAGTATCGCGTCTCTACATATTTTCTTGTCTTGACTCTAAACGTCTTGTATCTCTCCCCTACTCCCATTTAAAGGTTTTTACTGCTACCGCATAAATACCGATACCCCATATCAGCAGGATGAATAGCTGGTGGGTAACATCGCCAAGGCCCGCGCCTTCAAAGGCTACCTTACGCATGGCATTGTTTAAATGTGTTAACGGCAATGCATTGCTTACGTACTGCAACCATGTTGGGAACGCTGTGATGGAAAAAAATGTGCCCGATAGCAGGAACTGCGGCAACGTAATAATATTTGATAGCGGCGGCACCGTGCTCTCGTTTTTGGCAATGCCGGATATAGTAAACCCAAAGCCCATAAATATAATAAGCCCGATGGCGCAAAGCACCAGCATATTCAGCACCGTGACCACCCCATGAATCAGGGTAAAGCCGAATGCATAATGCCCAACCATAATAATGAACAATGCACCCAGCAATGAGAATACAATACGGGCAATGGCCTCGCCTAAAACAATACTGTACTTTTTTACCGGGGTAGCAAAAAAACGTTTAATAACCAGCGTTAACCGCAAACTTATAAACACGAAAGCTGTACCAAATACCCCGCTGCTTAACAGCGAAAAGCCCAATTGCCCCGGCAGTATAAAATCAATGTATTTATATTCGCGGCCGGTAACAACGGTTTCTTTAAGTTCAACAGGTGAAAATACTCCAAGTTTACCGTCTACCTGTTTTTGAAAAACTTCATTTATCTGATAAATTATATTAGACAGTACCGATTTAAAAATAGACCCTTTCTGAGATGAACTTGTATACTGTACGTCAATTGTAAAAGGCGATTTTTGTGGGCGCCCCGCTAAAGGAGGGTAAATAGTCCGGCCATTGTTGCCATCGGTTTTAATATTTATGATCGCATCCAAACTCCCTTTTGAGAGATTTTGCTTCATTTCTTCAGCGGTTTGATCGGTCACCAGGTTTACTACCGTCGTTTTTTGGATGGCCTTGTAGATACTACTTAAGGTGTCAGTTCCTTTGGTAACGCCAACATCAACCTTTACACCGCCACCGCCAATATTGGCAAACACCAGTATAAATATCAGCGGGAAGGCCAAACTAAACACCACCGCCGACGGACTGCGTAAAATAGACCTGAAACTGGCTTTGGCAATAGCCAGGGTTGCGCGTGTATTACTATATTTCATATTGAAAAGTCATTAGGTCATTGAGTCATTTTTTCGAGGTTGCAAACTGCTAACTATCAACTGCAAACTCTTGCTCCCCCTTCAGGGGGTTGGGGGGCTAACTCTCCCGCACTCCTTACCGGTTAAGTTTATAAATACATCCTCCAGGTTGGCGCCTTTGGTTTGCTTGGCGCGTTCAAAACCGCTGGCTACCAATTGGTCAATAAAATGGTCGGGGGTATCAATACCAATAATGTGGCCGCCGTCAACAAAGGCTACGCGGTCGCACAGCACCTCGGCTTCGTCCATATAGTGCGTGGTAATTACAACGGTAGTGCCCGTATCGCGAATCTCGCGGATCAGATCCCAAAGGTTACGACGCGCTTGTGGGTCAAGTCCGGTTGTAGGCTCATCCAAAAATATGATCCGTGGGTTATTTATCAATGTGGTAGCAATAGAAAATCGCTGCTTTTGCCCACCGGATAAATCTTTGTATTTGGCTTTGGCCTTGTCTGTAAGCGCAACTTTCTCCAGCATTTCTGTTGGCGATTTATCGATGCCATATAAACCCGAGAACAGCACGATCAGTTCGGACAGGTTAAGGTTGGGGTAATAGCCTGCTGCCTGTAGTTGTACACCAATGCGTTTCTTAATATTATCGGCATCGGTTTCAATATCAAAACCATCCACTCTAACCTCGCCCGATGTTTTATTGCGCAGGGTTTCAATAATTTCGAGTGTGGTGGTTTTGCCGGCACCATTGGGGCCAAGCAGGCCGAAGATCTCGCCCTCGTAAACTTCAAAGCTAATGCCCTTAACTGCCTCGAAATCGCCGTAGTTTTTTACCAGGTTTTTAACCGTAATAATGGGTTTGTTTGCCATATTGTAAATATCAATGGTATTTAGTTAATAACCATGCGCATGGTATTAAATTGTTATTAGATTTTTTTAGAAAATCAATCCTCCTATTAAACCAATAATAACAATGGCTTTTGCAACAAAAGCGGCAATAACAGTGAGTACAGGTAGTGTGAGTAAAGTTGTCATGATTGTTTAGTTTTAACACTACAAATGTGTATCAAAACCAAACTTTTTAACAGAGTTTTTAGGTGAATGGATGCAAAATGTCGGTAAATGTATTCTTACCGGGAATAAGCATCGGCAAAATACCGATGAGGATTTTCACCGCTTATTCGCTCTCCACATTTATACCAATTTGCTTCAGCAGCAGCGACGCATTGAAGGTTTTGCACTCACCATGCTTTATCTTATAATCAAAAAGCATTTCGCCATCAATCACTTGTATATCAAAATAGTAGTTACGTACGTAGGTTGGGTACTTATCTTCCAGGCGGGCAATCTGCAGATCGTGCGTGGCCACCATCCCTACCCCTTTTTTGCTGATAAGCTGCTCAATAACCGCTTTACTGCCCAGGTATTTATCCATGGAGTTTGTACCGCGCAGCATCTCATCAATCAAAAAGAAAACACGGTGTTCATGCTCAACAGCAGCCAGCAGCATTTGCAAGCGATCAAGCTCGGCCTTAAAGGTTGATGTGCTTTCGTTCAATGAATCTTTTATACGCATGTAGCTTACTATCGTGATAACAGAAAGCTCCATGGCCGCCGCACAAACCTTCGCCCCGGCCAGTGCCAGCACGGTGTTAATGCCTATGGTACGCAAAAAGGTACTTTTACCGGCCATGTTGCTACCGGTGATGATATCTATGCTATAGGCGTCTTTTAAGTCGTAGTCGTTATCAACCCGTTTGCCGCGGATAAGCGGGTGGGCAATATTTTTAGCGATTACGGTGTACCCTTCCGTATCTGCAATAACCGGATATGTCCATTCGGGGTAGTTGATGGATGGCACGGCAATACTCATCAAAGCCTCAAACTCGGCTATCACATCAAAGGCTTCCTCAAAATTTTGGTGGTTGTTACGCTTCCATTTTTCGATGAGGATGATCTGCTTCAGCGCCCATAAAAAAAACACGTTCAGTATAAACCCTACTATCATGATAAGGCTATAACTCAACTTATTGATGAGTTTCGATAACTCCTCTATATTTTTTGAAGTTTGGTTTACGCGGAGTTTCTCATTAAGTTCCGCACATCTTTCTGACTGCCACTGGTTACTTTCAATCGCCTTAAAAACAATGGCGTAGTTGGCCAGCACGCTGCCAATTTTATCGGCAACGGCACCTGCTTTTAATATGTAGCTACCCTTTGAGAGCAGTATTAAAGTGTTAAAAAATGCTATCGCGACAGCGATCAATACAAAAACAGGATATAAAAATATGCCTGCCAATATGGTACCAAACAACAAATAGGGCGCTATTTTAATATATGCGCTTAACCATTTTTCGCCGGATAACTCTAACGGAACGCCTAAATAAACAAACAGGCGTTTCATCTGGTCGGTATCTTCTTTGGTAGCAAACAATAGCTTGGTTTGGGTATTAACCTTCCAATCGTTATTGGCGGCTATTTCTTTTACCGCCTCCTGGCGGGATAGTATGGTTGGTTTATCAGCCGGTGCGTTTAACCATCCAGCCAGCTTATCATTACCTGCAGATGTTGCAGCCCTGTTGATGAGGTTATATAGCGAAGCATTACCAAAAATATCCAGGTCGGAACTGTAAAAATGTTTCTCGTTGCTATATTGCTGCCCGTTGCTATACAGGTTGATATTACTTTGCAGGCTGTTAAGCTCGTTAAGGTTAATGCGTTGCAGGTCCAGGTAGTAATTGCGCTGGCGTTCGTACTCGCCCTGCCGTGCAACCAGCCACGCAAAACCGGCAAGTAGTATCACAAAGCCAACAGCCATAATGGTAAAATTATCCTGCTGAATGGTGAGGTATACCGAAAAAATCATGAGCCCGAAAATGCCCAAACGCAACAGCGAGTAGGTATTAGCCAGCTTTTTATATTTATCGGCCTCTTGTTTTGCCAGCTCGGCCGCCCGGGTGTAATTGCTTATGATATCTTGTTGCACAGTTTTTATAATAGTACTTTTGCCATCCATGTTACAATAATAAGATAACATTTTGGCTTAAATAGTTACAGGCATTAATGAAGATAACTTTTATAACCGTTGGCAAAACCGAAGATGCTTATTTAAAGGATGGCATTGAGAAATATATAAAGCGCCTAAAGCATTATACCAAGCTGGAAATGACCGACATCCCCGAGCTGAAAAACACCAAAGCCCTTACCGAAGAGCAGCAAAAAAACAAAGAGGCAGAACTGATCCTCAAAAAAATAACTCCGCAAGACCACGTGATACTGCTTGACGAGAACGGCATGGAGTTTACCTCGGTACAGTTTGCCAATTATATTAACAAGCGTTCGGTATCATCATCGGCTAATTTGATATTTATTGTGGGCGGCCCCTACGGGTTCGATCAATCTGTTTACCAGCGCGCAAACGATAAGATCTCTCTTAGCCGCATGACCTTCTCACACCAAATGGTCCGTCTGTTTTTTGTAGAGCAGCTATACCGTGCCTACAGCATTATCAAAGGCGAACCATACCATCACCAATAGGTTAGATGTGCGGATTTTAAATGTGCAGATATGCAGATGCCGGGTGCGTTCTGTAAATTCTTAAATTCTATACATTCAGGTTCAGACAAATAATTTGCACATTTGCATATCTGTATATTAATTACCATGGCTCACGACCACTCCCATCATCACCACCACGACCACGCACCCAAATTAGACCACCTGAACGCGGCCTTTATCTGGGGTATTATACTCAACTCTGCTTTTGTTGTTATCGAGGTGATTTACGGGCTTATCAGCGGCTCATTATCGCTATTAACTGATGCCGGGCATAATTTAAGCGATGTGGCATCACTGGCGCTTGCACTGCTGGCCTTTAAACTGGCCAAAGCAAAATCAAACAAGGATTATACTTACGGTTATAAACGCTCTACCATTATTGTTTCGTTTTTTAACGCCATGATACTGATAGTTGCCGTAGGCTTTATTGTTTACGAGGCCGTAATGCGCTTTATACACCCCGAGCCTGTTGCCGGTGCAACCGTTGCCTGGGTAGCTTTCGCCGGTATTGCTGTTAACGGGTTTACCGCCTGGCTATTTGTAAAAGATAAAGATACCGACCTGAACGTGAAAGGCGCTTACCTGCACATGGCGGTTGATGCCATTGTATCGCTGGGTGTGGTAATATCAGGCATTATTATATACTTTACGCACCTTACCTGGATAGACAGCGCCGTGAGCATCATCATCGGTATTGTGATATTAACGGGTACCTGGAACCTGCTTAAAGACAGCCTGCGACTGGAAATGGACGGCGTACCAAAAGAAATGGACCTTAAAAAAATAAAGGCCGAGCTGATAAAAGCCGATGGCGTTGTAGATATTCACCACATGCACGTTTGGGCCTTAAGTACTACCGAAAATGCCCTTACAGCCCACCTGGTAGTAAGCCCCGATGATATGCAGAAGTTTGACGAGATAAAGCACGATCTTCGCCACCGGCTGGAACACCTATCCATCAGCCATAGTACTTTTGAGCCGGAGTTTAGTAATGAAAAGTGCGGACAGCCCGATTGTTAATACATTAATAAATACCCTCTATGAGCACAACCAACCGACGCAAATTTATAGCAACCGCAGCTACTGTTGCCGCAGGCACCGTTGTTGCATCAGCAATGCCATCCATCATAAAAACAAAAACCATGACAAACAGATATCCCATTGTGCACCACGCGCTTTTCTGGTTAAAGAACCCGGATTCGAAAGAAGACCGTGATAAACTGGTTGCCGGCGTAAAATCGCTCGGTAAAATAGAAACCATAAAAGAGCTGCATGTAGGCGTTGTAGCCAGCACCGAAAAACGCGATGTGGTTGATAACAGCTGGGGAGTATCAGAAGTAATGTTCTTTGCCGATCTTGAAGGGCAGGCCACCTACCAGAGCCACCCCATCCACCAGGAATTTATTAAAACCCACAGCCACCTTTGGGAAAAGGTTGTGGTATATGATGCAATAGACGCGTAACCGGGATTAAGCAGATTTATACGATTAACCGATTTCACTACACCTGCATAACCAATTTGTCATGGTGAGCCTGTCGAACCATTAACGAAAGAGTACTGTCTTCGACAAGCTCAGACTGACAAACTTATAAATACAAACAAAGCCCCGATAGGTTATCCTACCGGGGCTTTAATATTTATCGCCGTAATTACTTACGCTTTTTTAGCCGGGGCTTTTTTAGCTTTCGTTTTTGGGGCTTCGGTAGCAGGTGCTTCTTCTTTTACAGGTTCGGCAGCGGGTGCTTCTTCAGCAACCGGTGCAGTTGCAGGCGCTTCGTTAAATAACGGAAGTTCCTTTAGTATCAAAAACCAGCTGATGATCTTTTTGATATCTGATGAATACACTTTCTCCTCGTCGTGATCAGCGGCCACGGTAAAGAAAAACTCGCGCAGCTTTTTGCCATCATCTTTTGGGTTTGGCACACTTGCAGCAGCTTTCATGCGCTCAAGCACGTCAATCAGTTTAATATCATCTTCCAACCCAAAAATGGTTATCTCGTTCAATGCCGCCAGTTTTGCGGTTGATAAGTTGGCTATCAGCTTTGTTTTTTGCGCATCAAGGCTTTCTAATACATAGCCGGTTTTGTTTTGGGCAAGCGCCCTCCATAAACCCGGTTTGCCCGATACTGCAACAATTCCCTGTAAATTCATTTGTTATGTTATTGGTTGATTGGGGGGGGGTATTGGTGAGTGGTTCTTAACAATTCACTACTCACTAATCACCATTTACTATTCCTCTATTACTTCTATTCCTAAAATTTTATCGCCCTGGCGAATATCGTCAACCACGTCAACATTTTCAACCACCTTACCAAATACGGTGTGGTTACGGTCTAAATGCGCGGTGTTATCGCGGCTGTGGCATATAAAAAATTGCGAGCTGCCGGTGTTGCGGCCTGCGTGTGCCATTGAAAGTACGCCACGGTCGTGGTATTGGTTCTCGCCTGTTAGTTCACAGTCGATACGTGTACCAGAACCACCTGCGCCTGTGCCGGTTGGGTCGCCACCTTGTACCACAAAATTAGGTATAACACGGTGAAACGTTACGTTATCGTAAAAACCTGATTTAGCTAAACCTAAAAAGTTTGCTACAGTGTTAGGCGCGTCCTTATCAAAAAATTGAACGGTCATGTCGCCTTTTTCGGTTTTAATAATTGCTTTGCTCATTTGTTTTTAATTTTAAACAGGTGGCAAAGGTAAGGATTTGAGGGGAAAGGGAGAAATGGTGAGTGGTTGATTAAGTGGGTAGTGAGTGGTTTTTATTTCGTTATTCAAAATTCAGTATTCGGTGTTTGATATTATTGGGTTATTTATGGCGTTGCCTGCGGCCCGGGCTGTACGCTCATACTGCGCAGGCCTTAAGCACGGGCCGGTATCCGCTGCCATCCCTAACGCGGAGAATGGATGGCTAAGGCAAACGTTTACTCCAGAAGAGAGCATTGATCAATGTATACGCAATTATTAAATGTATTAGTTTTATATACCTTTATTAAAATCTAAGCTGACATGGAAGATCTTATTTCAAAAGCCCTAAATCAATATTTTTCTGATTTTAAACAATATCACCTTTTAATATTAACACTATTCACCATAGTAATAGCCGCGTTACAAATAACTCAAGCTATTTGGGTATCAGGTAGAATTGAACGTTTTAAAACCGAACTTAAAAAAAGCGAGATTAAATTTTCGAGATTTAATGAATTGCAAGTTGAAGCCCTCCACAATATTTATCATAAGTTAGTAAACTTTAACTACGCGAATTCAAACTTATTTTATAATGCATATGATAAAAACAATCATAATAAATATAAAGAACGGATTCAGCTTTGGGTTAAATCGTATATCGAATGTATCAATGAGTTTAGCAAAGAAAAAATCCTGCTAAGTGAAGAAACAAAGGCACTTGTTAAAAAAACCTTGATCGACTTTAACAAAGTTAAGGACGCGATTTTAAAAGAGGACGAAGATTTAAATAATGTAGAAGAAGCCGAAAACGGTGTTTGGGAATTAATTTATGACTATAACGATCAAGAACTTGAAATAATAAATAAAAGAATTGAACAAATAAAATTAAATGATTTTGTAAAAAAATCTGAAGAAAACATAAAAGCTCTAAGAGAGGATATTGAGAATCATTTCTCTAAAATGACTTAACAATACCATTTCCAATTAATCGTTACATTTGGTAGCATACACATGAGCAGATCTGTCAAATACCTTTTAGCTTTCGCCTTTTTCATTTTACCTGTCCTAACAAGGGCGGCTTCTATCCTTGTCCCTATGGATGATGAGCAAAAGGACCACCTAAAATCGTACGGCATCGCTTTTTGGACGCTGAAGAACGGCCAAACGGTTGACTGGCTGCTCAACTACCGGGGCGGCAGTTTTATGATGAAATACGATCAGAAACTGGAAGAAGAATGCAAGATACGTGGGGTAAGCTACCTGGTTTTGGCCGATGCCAAGGCCAACGAGATATTAACCGAAGTAAGCGACCCATCTGTAAACATGGACATGGTAAAACTGGAGAAAGCGCCAAAAATGGCCGTGTATTCGCCCAAGAATAAACTGCCCTGGGATGATGCCGTTACCCTGGTTTTAAAATATGCCGAGATCCCGTACGATGTTATTTACGACGAGGAGGTTATTCGTGGCGACCTGCCTAAGTACGACTGGCTGCACATGCACCACGAGGATTTTACCGGGCAGTTCAGCAAATTTTATGGCGCTTACCGTTACGCGCAATGGTATGTAGATGATGTAAAAGGCCAGCAGGCAATGGCTGCCAAACTGGGTTTTAAAAAAGTATCGCAAATGAAGCTGGCCGTGGTGCAGCACATCCGCGATTTTTGCGCCGGTGGCGGCTTTTTGTTTGCTATGTGCAGTGGTACCGATACCTTTGATATTGCCCTGGCCGCTTCTAACACAGATATTGTAGAAAGCATGTTTGACGGTGACCCCGCCGACCCCGATGCGCAACAAAAGCTTGATTTTACACAAACCTTCGCCTTTCAGAATTTTACGCTGGATGAGAACCCAACATCGCACCAGTTTAGCAACATTGATGTTACGCCTGTAAGGCAGGTTGACCGCACGCACGATTTTTTTACCTTGTTTGATTTTTCGGCAAAATGGGATGTGGTGCCCAGTATGCTTACGCAAGATCATGATAAGGTTATAAAAGGCTTTATGGGCTTAACCACCGCCTACAATAAAAACAAGCTAAAGCCCGGCGTTACCATTATGGGCGAAATGAAAACCGCTAACGAAGCCCGCTACATACACGGTGAGTTTGGTAAAGGCCAATGGACATTTTACGGCGGCCACGACCCGGAAGATTATCAGCACGCCGTTGGCGACCCGCCTACCGACTTGAAACTGCACCCCAACTCGCCCGGCTACCGGCTGATACTGAACAACGTGCTGTTCCCTGCTGCTAAAAAGAAGAAACAGAAAACCTAAGCTACCGCGAGGTACTTATTAACAAAATCGCTTCATGTATTTTATGTATGTTAAGCTATAAACTGCTGTGAGGCAAATTGCCATATTGCTTAATGCGTAATCACTCTTCATCATACCTTTTATAACAAACCCATTTGTTTGCCTTTTTTATTGTTTTTTGTAACATAATTCAAAATCTAATACTAACGGTGTGTAATTAAATTTATAAGTGGAAAACAACGCGGCCCGGTTTATACAATTAATTGAAGAGCACAAAGCAATGCTTTTTAAGATATGCCGAATTTACCAGGATGATGAGGCAGACCGGGACGACTTAATGCAGGAAATGATATTGCAGCTTTGGTTGGCCTTCGATTCTTTTCAGGGGAAAAGCAAATTCAGCACCTGGATGTACCGAGTAGCGCTAAATACGGCGATCATGTTTTTCAAAAAACAAAAAAGAAGGCCGGATAGCGAACAATTGCCCGACAATCTTGACCACTTAGAAGCGGAAGTTACAGACACCGAAAAAGACGAACAACTCACCCTGTTTTACAAAGCGGTACAACAGCTTAACAAAGTTGAAAAAGCGCTGGTGTTTTTATATATGGAGGATCAGCCTTATGAAGACATTGCTCTTAATCTCGGCATCAGCGAAATTAATGTAAGGGTACGCCTAAATCGTACCAAAAACAAACTTAAAGAAATAGTAAAAAGCATGAATTATGAATATAGATGATTTAAAAGACGCCTGGAAAAATGAGAAGCCCGGTTTTGTTCATTTGCCTATAGACGATGCTATGCATGGTAAAACCGTTTCTGCAGTAAACAGTATTCGCAAAAATATGAAAACGGAGTTTATAGGCACACTGTTCTCATATCTGATTCTTATCTGGTTCTTATTTTTCAGGCAAACCGACCCTTTCCTGTTTAATATTACCAGCCTGTTGCTTTTTACAATTGTGTTATTAAACACTTATTACTTTTTTAAATTCTATGTTTTTTATCGTTCTATAAGCGGGTGTACCTCGAGCCTGAAAAATAGCATTACCAAAGTAGCCTACGAGTTAGAACTTAATATAGAAATATATAAAGCATACAACTTTTGCATAACACCCATTGCTTTAATGGTGGCCATTGGCATACTTTGTGGCAAAGAAACATCAAAGTATATTTTACAAGGCTTAACCAGTTCGCATAACATAACCGCAAACTTGTTAATTATGCTTGGCGTACTACTTATTAGTTTTGCAGTCGCCTATATTTTCATAAACCTGCATATTAAGGTTAAGTATGGCAAATACCTTAAAGAACTTAAATCGATCATCTATGATCTGGAGACAGACACGGATTAAAACAAATTACACAATGCACTTTAATAGAGCGGTTAAACATAAAAACAAGAAGCCATCAACATTATTAGTTGATGGCTTCTTGTTTTTAACCTCGTTTTTTTTGCGAATAACTTAGTTATAAAATGTCCAGGCTACGCCGAACTTTAATGTTTTATCCATTTGCGGGTAGCGGTTAACGGTATAAAAGCCATTACTAAAAAGCCCCTGGTTCACGTAATCATATTGTATAAATAAGTTGGTACGTTGCAGCGTGGCTTTAAAAAACACTGTAGCAATAGGGTACGATGTAAAGGTAATATCGGGCCCGTTATAAAACTGGCCCAGGCCTACCGCGTATGATGGCGCAGTATATGGGGTATTGTAACGTACGCTTACCCCAAACTGCGAGTGAAGTACATCAAACAGGGTTGTGCCATAATACAGGCTGCTAAAGGTATAAACCTCGGGCGTGCGCAGCAAGTCGGCTTTGTCTGTTTTTTGGTAAACTACGTAGTTATCAAAATGCAGCTTGCGCCATTCAAGGTTTTTGCCCAGGCTTACTTTCAGTAAATTAACAGACGATCCGTATTGCCTTGGTGTGGCATCAATACCACCTGGTTGTGCGGCAAAATACAGGTAATCTGTTATCAGAAAATATTCGGCTTTCAGGTCAACCTGCAACGCATCATTAATATAATTGAATGATGCGTTTGTTGTTTTCTGGTTATTAAAATTATTATTGAAAATATAATGGTTGGAGATCCAGTTGGTGTAAACCAACCCCGGCGAACTACTTTGCAGGTATGCACCTAACACAATGCGCCCGGTTTTTTTGTTACCTGCCAGGGTAAGTTTGGCGTCATACAAAAGGTCGCCAAAGTTGCGGCCCTGTACTATCTGGCGTATATCGGCATCCAGGTTTATCCTGTCGCTAAAGCGATAGCCAAGGCGCGCCTTTAAAGTAATATTCTGAAAGGTTTCATTCTGTACCCTCGAAGGTTTCAATTGCTTTTGCCCAAACTCGTTTATAAGCGTATCAGATACAAACTGGCTCATGTTATAAAAATCATGTATCAGGCCAACGTCAAGCTTAAGCTCGTTCCTGATCAGTTTCGCCGATTTTGGTCTCAGGTAAAAACTGTACGAAAATTCATTCTGCAGGTGCAAAACGTTCAATGAATCTCGCGAGCGGCCCGCGCTGAAATAATAATCGGGGAACGCCCCGTACGTATCTAAGCCGTTTTGCAGGTAATTGTATTTACGCTGGTTAAAATAAAACGTGTGGGCTACACGTTGGGTGGGCAGCACGTTTTTATTACCTGCCTTGCCATTATTAAGGCTATCTATATGGCCTATATAGTAAAACTGTTTAACATAAATTCCGGTACTTTTCCAATTGGTAAAACTACTTGGCAGCCGTACAGGCTCACCGGTTTTGTTAAAGGATGATCCTGAACTGTTAAATATCGTATCCTTTAAAATAGATCCTGTTTCTGGCGCCTTAAGGCTGTTAAACAACACATTGGCCAACAAATTGTATCGCTTGTTAACGCTATGGTACCAGGTAAACAATCCAAAATTAAAACCGCTTACGTTTTGGCCCAATATACCATTGGTACTGTAATACCCACGCGATCCGTTGAAGTTCATCATAAGCCCTACATTCCAGTTGGGCTTAACGTTTTGGGTATGCACCACCTTAAACAATTGCTCAACAGACCCGCCGAGCGAACTGAACAGCGACAGCAACGTATACGGTGCCCGGGCATTAAAATAATTAATATCCTGCGGGTTTAGCATATAAGCATCAAGTGCGTGCAGGCCCTCATCAAAGCCAATGGTTTTTCGCGGGTTAAATAACAGGTCGCGTTGAGACACGCCTGTATAGCCCAGGCTTATCTTAGGGTTGCGGGGCTGGTTAAGCGGACTATAATTTTCAAAGTTAACCAACCCGGTATCTAACGGGAACAGCTGGATGCTATCCATCAACAGGCGCTCACTGGTAACCTTTATAAATTTAGAGGTAAAAACGATCGAGTCTTTTCTCCCCTCCTCGCGTTTACGTATCGAATCGATATTCTGTGAATCACCACTTTTGGTTCTCCGGTACTTTGAAGTATCGCGCGAGTAAACCGGATCGTTAGGTGTTTGCCCCGGGAACCTTGGGTTGCCAACCACCTGTGCAAAACCAGTCTCTGCAAACGCACAGATCAATAGTATCAATAAATATTTAAGCTTATTCGCCATTAAAGCCCTGCTATTAATTCTTTTAGTATCACAGTCAATTTTGGTTCGGCTTCCCTTGCCACAGCCAGTATCTCTTCAAGCGATACCGGTTTTAACACTTCGGTAAAACCCTCATCTGTAATTACAGATATGGCAAATACAGGCAGGCCCATATGGTTTGCCACAATCACTTCGGGCACGGTGCTCATACCTACAATATCGCCTCCTATTACACGCAGGTACCTATATTCGGCGCGCGTTTCCAGGTTTGGGCCGGTAACCGCAACATAAACTCCTTTATGGCAGGTAATATTATTTGCTTTAGCAATTGCAAGCCCTTTTTCTATCAGGCCATGGCGGTATGGCTCACTCATATCCGGGAAACGCGGGCCAAGTTCTACATCATTGCGGCCAATAAGCGGGTTCATGGGCTGCAGGTTTATATGATCTTCAATGATCGTCAGATCGCCCTTTTTAATAGCCGGGTTTAGCGAGCCGCTGGCGTTTGATACAAAAAGCGTTTTAATGCCCAGCATTTTCATCACCCTAACCGGGAAGGTGATCTGCTGCATGGTATAGCCCTCGTAGTAATGCAACCGCCCCTGCATGGCAACTACCTTTTTGCCACCCAAAGTACCAAATATCAGTTTACCGGAGTGAAACTCCAGCGTCGACATCGGGAAATCGGGAATATTGGAGTACATCAGTTGTTTTTCAACCTCAATCTCGTTAACCAAAGCGCCAAGGCCCGTGCCTAAAATAATCCCGGCTTCGGGTTCAAAATCGCCAATACGTTTTTTTATATAATCAGTGGTGTTCTGTATGCTCTCTAACATAGTTTATTATTGTTTGATCAAATCCCTGCTGCCCGTTATTTAAAAATTTAATACCTATTGGCAGCACCCAAACAGGCAATTGCGCAACAGCCGGCAGCAGTTCATGTACCCCTAAACGCTGCGCATCCTTTTCTGTTGTGATAATAACTTTTTTTTGTGATTTACAGGCAGAAAATTCACCCGCAAGTTTAACTATATTTTTCAAGCTAAAGGGGTGATGGTCGGGATAATTATGGTGAATGATATTTGCTGTAGACTGGCTGATGTGCTGCACCAACGGTTTGGGGTTGGCTATACCTGTCAGTAAAAATACGGTGGTATCCGTATCGATCGTAAAATTCACAGGCTGGCCCTGCATGTCATGCAACGGTTGGTAGGTTATGGCGCTAAAAAACAACGGCTGCCAGTTTAAGGGCGAAATTTGCTCATAGCTTTTGGTCATTTGCTGCTCTGTCAAACCATCAGGGCATTTGGTTACTACCATGATATCCGCACGCCATCGGCCGCTAAATGGCTCGCGCAGGTTACCGGCAGGCAGTACAAATTTTGGCTGTTGCAAATGGGTATAATCGAACAACAAAACACTTAAGCCCGGCTTTACCGCGCGGTGCTGAAATGCGTCATCCAGCAAAATAAGATCGTGGTTTGCTTTAAGTTGATCGATGCCGGTTGCCCTATCCTCGCACACAGCTACGGTAACATCAGGGAATTTGTGCTTAAACTGTGAGGGCTCGTCGCCTATTTCAGTTGCGGTAGCGGTAGCTGTGGCAGTTATGAAGCCTTTCGTCTGACGACCATAGCCCCGGCTTAACGTAGCCAGTTTATGATTGTTTTTTAGCAGGCGGATAAGGTATTCTGTCATGGGGCTTTTGCCCGCCCCCCCAATTTCAAGGTTGCCTACGCATATCACCGGCAAATCGAACTGTTTGCTTTTAAACAGGCCCGCATCATAAAACCAGTTACGGATGATAACCACCAAGCCATACAGTAACGAAAACGGTAATAAAAGCCAGCGCAGGTATTGCATAGATGTTGTAAAGATAGGAAAAGAGGATGTTTAATTTTAATAAAGCGTTATTGCGATGAACGTAGTAACGTGGCAATAACGGGTAGATTAATAGAAAAGTTCATAACTTTAATTTATCAATGCTCCCATATGAAACACCTCCTATCCTTCCTCCTGCTTTGCGCCACCCTCACAACCTTTGCCCAAACCGATCAAAAGCTTACCGCGCAATTAAAAGCAGCCACCAAAAATTTCAATGGCGATGTTGGCATCTACGTGCATAATTTAAAAACAGGAAAAACAGCTGCGATCAACGCCGATACCCTGTTCCCTACTGCCAGCATGATTAAGGTGAGTATTTTAAGCGGATTGATGGATAAGATAGAAAAAGGCGAAATGCAGTACAACCAAAAACTGGTTTACCGCGATTCGCTATTATACCCCGGTGCAGACATATTGGGCTCGTTTAAAGATAAAGACACCATACAGGTAAGTAAAGTTGCCCTGCTGATGATCACCATGAGCGATAACACCGCCAGCACCTGGCTGCAAAAACTGGTAGGCGGCGATTACATCAACAACTGGCTTTATGAAAACGGCTTTAAGGTAATGCGGGTAAACTCGCGTATCCCGGCACGCAGGGCTATATGGCAGGTTTACGGTTGGGGCGTTACCACCCCGCGCGAGATGTGCCGCCTGTTTACCATGATCCATGATGGTAAAGTGGTTAGCCCTGCCGCCAGCGAACGCATGAGCCGCATGCTGAACCGGATTTTTTGGGATAACGGCGCGCTATCGCAGATTCCGCCGTACGTACAAACCCTATCTAAACAGGGCGCGGTTGACGCTTCAAAATCTGAAACGGTTTTGGTGAACGCCCCGCATGGTGATTATGTATTCTCCATCATCACCAAAAACAATAAAGACCAGCGCTGGGTGCCCGACAATGAGGCGGAAATGCTCATCAAAAAAGTATCGTCCCTGTTATGGCATTATTTTGAACCCGACAGCAAGTGGCAGCCCGCCGCAGGCGTAGAGAAGTATATGCTGAATGAATAGCTTATTTTAACAGCGCCAGCAAACCCGGGATATCCAGTTGGCGGGTGTACATGGTAAGGTTGCCTGCTTCGTCGGTTGGCCATTTGTCTTTTGGCCTGTCCCAGTATAGCTCAACCCCATTACCATCCGGGTCGTCCAGGTACAATGCTTCGGATACGCCATGATCAGATGCGCCGGTAAGGGGGTAGCCATTATCAATTAACCTTTGTAAAATAGCGGCAAGGTCTTTCCTTTCGGGATATAAAATAGCTGTATGAAACAAACCCGGGGCGTATTGAGGAGCTGGCGGCGCACCTTTACTTTGCCAGGTGTTTAACCCGATATGGTGATGGTACCCACCCGCCGAAATAAACGCGGCCTGGTCGCCGTACATGGTTATTAATTCAAATCCCAGCAGGTCGCAGTAAAAAGCCATCGATTTTTGCAGGTCGCTTACTTTTAGGTGCACATGGCCTATACGGGTTTGGGCAGGTATTTTATAATCGTTCATGGTTGTATTTTGTTAAATATGTAAAGTTACAACCTTGCAGGTTGTTTTCTGTTAGGTAATTGTAATTAAATGTTTAAACATCTATAATTATTCATCAATAAATAAAACCTTACCTTTGCGTTATGATCATAAAATCTGCCGACTTTATTTGCAGCAACACCCAGATATCAAAGTTGCCGCCACCTACCAAGCCCGAGTACGCTTTCATTGGCCGTAGTAATGTGGGCAAATCGTCGCTGATCAATATGCTGGTGCAAAAAAAGGGGCTTGCCAAAACATCGCAAACACCGGGTAAAACCCAGCTTATCAATCATTTTTATGTAAACGAAACCTGGTATATTGTGGATTTGCCCGGTTATGGTTACGCCCGTGCATCCAAAACAAAAAAAGCCGACTGGAACAAATTTATCCAAACTTACCTGGACAAGCGCGAGAGCCTTCAATGTGTAATGGTTTTAATTGACAGCCGCCTGGAGCCTCAAAAAATAGACCTTGAATTCTGTAGCTGGCTGGGCGAAAAAGGTCTCTCTTTCGTTTTAGTATTTACTAAGGCTGATAAACAATCGGCTGTAAAAACAGATCAGAATATCGCTAAGTTCCGCAAAGCCATGCTGGCCTTTTTTGAAGAAGCGCCGCAGCACTTTGTAACATCATCAGAGTTACATACCGGCCGAGACGAGATATTGGGATTTATAAGCAACATTAACCAAAGCTTTGAAGCTCCTGACTACGACGAGGAGTATTACAGCAAATAATATAAATTTGCTCCTCTCTTGAGGGGGAGCTATACATAACATGAAAAAGTATTTATCATTAGTAACCTTTACGCACACCATATTTGCCATGCCGTTTGCCTTTATAGGCTTCTTTTTGGCAGTTACCACTACCGACCACAAGTTTGAGTGGCAAAAGCTGGTGATGATGCTGCTTTGTATGGTATTTGCCCGTAACTCGGCCATGGCGTTTAACCGCTATCTGGACAGGAACATCGACGCCAAAAACCCACGTACCAAACAGCGTGATATCCCGGCAGGGAGGATAAGCCCGGCGGCGGCGCTAACATTTACGCTAACCAATTGCGCCTTATTTATATTAACCACCTGGTTTATTAACCCGCTTTGCTTTTACCTGTCGCCAATAGCACTACTGGTGGTATTGGGTTACAGCGCTACCAAACGGTTTACCGCGCTTTGCCATATGGTTTTGGGTTTAGGCTTATCGCTTGCCCCTATCGGCGCTTATTTGGTGGTTACCGGGGCATTTGCTTTAACGCCTGTATTTTTCTCGCTTTCAGTTTTATGCTGGGTAAGCGGCTTCGATATTATTTATGCCCTGCAGGATGAAGATTTTGACCGGAACGAAAAGCTGCACTCCATCCCCGCATGGTTAGGTAAGGTGAATGCCTTAAGGTTATCTACCGTGCTGCATGTATTTTCTGCCATATTTATTTTTATGCCGGTGCTTTATACCAATGTGGGTGTACTTTATTACATCGGAATCGCGTTCTTTTGCGCCATGCTAATCTATCAGCACCTGCTGGTAAAACCAAACGACCTGAGCCGCGTAAACATCGCCTTCATGACTACCAACGGCATTGCCAGTGTTGTTTTCGCCGCCTTCTTTTTAATGGATAGGGTATGGATGCGCTAACATCGGCACAGCTAAACGTTTTCAGGGAAAGCCTTGAAAAATATGTAAGCTTTAATGAAGCCGAATGGATAGTATTTACCCAGCACCTTAGCCTGGCCACCTATAAAAAGAAACAACACTTTGCCGAAGCTGGCACCATTTGCAGGCATTTTGGTTTTGTACTTACCGGTTCGGTAAGGTACTATCACATTATTGAGGGTAACGATGTTACGGGTTATTTTAGCTTTGAGCGGGAGTTTGTAAGCTCATACAAAAGCTTTTTAACCGGCGAACCCAGCGGCAATTATATCCAGGCGCTTGAGCCGACGCAGATCATCCTCATCAGCAAACCCAATTTGGATAAAATGCTGGCCAACCCTATGCTGGCTTACAAAATGGAACGCTTTGGCAGACTCGTAGCCGAGCATTACCTCATTTGCTATGAAGACCGCGTAACCTCCCTCATCACCCAAACACCCGAGGAACGCTACTTAAAACTTTTAGAAACCGGCCGCGATGTTCTGCAACGCATGCCGCAGCATTATATAGCCAACTTTTTAGGTATAACCCCAGTGTCGTTATCAAGGATCAGGAAGCGGATATTGATTTAAGCCTTTAATTTATTTGTCATGCTGAGCGATAGCGAAGTATCTATCGGCTACATGCAAGTCGGCGTGGTTTACAATTATTTTTTGAATTAACTTTTGGCGTTGCCTGCGGCCCGGGCTTTATGCTCATACTGCACAGGCCTTAGCCACAAGCCGGTATCCGCGCCAATCCCTAACGCGGTCGACTCACCCCGACTACGCTACGCTGGTCGACCCTCTCTGCTTCGCAAAGAGGGTGAAGAAAAAAAGTAGTTTAACCCTCCTTCCGCGCAGCGAAGAGAGGGTGGTCGGGCGAAGCAATGACCGGGTGAGTAAACTAACGCCAAGTAAACCACTCTCCACTCACTAACCACCAAATTCTTATCTTATGTTAACGTTTTGATTTTCAATGTGGCCGTACATTTGTATCATACAATTAAAACGAAAACATTATGCACACTATATTAGGGGCCGGCGGGCCGGTAGCAAACGCCTTAACAACCGAATTAGTAAACAATAACATACCTGTAAGGCTGGTTAGTCGCCGCCCGGTAGATATGGAGGGTAACAACATTACCTGGCGCAAAGCCGATCTGTTGAACTACAACGAAGTACAGGAAGCCGTTAAAGGCTCAACCGTAGTATACCTTTGCGCGGGGCTGGTTTATGATGTAAAGATCTGGCAGGAACAATGGCCGGTTATCATCCGCAATGTGATTAACGTAACCAAAGAAAATAACGCCAGGCTCATCTTCTTCGATAATGTTTACATGTATGGCCTTGTAGATGGCCCTATGAAAGAGGACACCCCATATCACCCATCGAGCGAAAAAGGCAAAGTGCGTGCCGCCATAGCCAACACCATTATGGACGAGGTAAAGGCAGGCACCCTGAATGCCACCATAGCCCGTGCCCCCGATTTTTACGGCACTACCAGCACCAATGCGTTTTTAGATATGATGGTATTAGCTAAGTACGCCCAAAAACAAACCGCGCAATGGATGGGCGACCCTAACAAGCTACATAACTTCATCTACATACCTGATTGTGGCCGGGCCATGTACCTGCTGGGCCAGCACCCCGAAAGTGTCAACCAGATCTGGCACCTGCCTACCGCTCCGGTAATGACAGGTCACCAGTTTTTGGAGCTTGCCGCACGCATTTATGGCGTTAAGCCAAAGTTTATGCGTGTACGTAAATTTATGCTGTGGATACTGGGCTTGTTTAACAAACTGATTGCCGGTACGGTAGAAATGTATTACCAAACCGATCATGATTATATTTTCAACTCAGATAAATTTGAGAAAGCATTTAACTTTAAGCCAACAAGCTACGAGGAAGGGATAAAAGAAGTAGCGAGGACGATATATAAGCCGAGGTAAGTCGTTAGTCTGAAGTCAAAAGTCTGAAGTACGTAAATTTAACTTCCAACTCCCGACTTAGGGCTTTAGACTTCAGACTCTATTCTGCATATTTGTATGTCTACATTTTTATAAACCCATGATCCATAAAAAAACAAGAACATATATCCCGGCCGACCTTGAAATTAAATGGGAAACGCTGGAACCTATTTACAAAGAATTATTAGCACGCCCCATCAACTCGGTTGAAGAACTGGAGCAATGGCTAAAGGATGGCAGCGAACTGCAAGCCGCCCTTGAAGAAGATTTTGCATGGCGCTACATCCGCATGACCTGCGATACCACCAGCGAGGAACTGTTGGAAAAATTCCAATACTTTGCTACTGAGATAGAGCCAAAAACCGCTCCTTATAATAACGACCTGAACAAAAAATTGGTTGAAAGCGAGTATGTTGATCAACTGAACGAAGAGAAATTTTACATTATGCTGCGCGCGGTTAAAAAATCGCTTGAGCTTTTCCGTGAGGACAATATCCCGCTGCAAACCGAGATCCAGGTAGAACAGCAAAAATACCAGTCGATTACCGGCGCCATGAGCGTGCATATCGGCGAGAAGGAATATACACTGGAGCAAGCTTCCGTTTTCCTGAAAGATACCGACCGCAGCAAGCGCCAGGAAGTTTGGGAAAAGATTACCGCCCGCCGCCTGCAGGAAAAAACGGTATTGGATACACTGTTTGATCACCTGCGTACCCTTCGCCATAAAGTAGCGCTGAATGCAGGTTTCGAAAACTTCCGCGATTACATGTTCCAGGCGCTTGGCCGTTTTGATTACACCCCGCAGGATTGCTACGCTTTCCACGCGGCTATCGAAACCGAGATCGTCCCTATCCTGCGCGAGCAGGCCGAAAAACGCAAAGCCGCTTTAGGTGTTGATGCCCTTAAGCCATGGGATATGGATGTGGATATTTCCGGCAAGCCTGCCCTTAAACCGTTTAACAGCGGTGCCGAACTGGTTGAGAAATCTATCCAATGCTTCAGCAACATTAACCGCTACCTGGGCGAGCGTTTAGAGATCATGAAGGATAATAACCTGTTTGATGTGGAAAGCCGCAAAGGCAAAGCACCGGGCGGTTATAATTACCCGCTATCTGAAACGGGTGCGCCGTTCATCTTCATGAACTCGGCCAACACCTTCCGCGATTTAACTACCATGGTACACGAGGGCGGCCACGCGGTACATACCTTTTTAACTGCCGACCTGGAACTGAACGATTTTAAACATTGCCCAAGCGAGGTTGCCGAATTGGCTTCCATGTCGATGGAGTTGATATCGATGGATAACTGGGATGTGTATTTTGATAACGAAGAGGATTTGAAACGCGCAAAACGCGATCAATTATTCGATGTACTAAAAACCTTGCCATGGGTAGCCGTTGTCGACCAGTTTCAGCACTGGATATATACCAACCCCGACCATACCGACGCCGAGCGTACCGAGGCCTGGTTAAAGATCTACGAGCCATTTGGCGCCGGTTTCGCCGATTGGAGCGAACACCCTGAGGCTGAACAAAACCTGTGGCAAAAACAGCTACATATTTTTGAAGTGCCCTTTTACTACATTGAATATGGTATGGCCCAGCTTGGCGCAATAGCCGTTTGGAAAAACTACAAGGAGAACCCCGAAAAAGGTCTGCAACAATACCTGGATGCCTTAAAACTGGGTTACACCAAAACCATTACCGAAATTTACGAAACCGCGGGCATTAAGTTTGATTTTAGCGCCGGCTACGTAAAAGAACTGGCCGAGTTTGTAAAAGCCGAAATGGATAAGATATAATTCATCAAGCCCTTTCCTAACGGAGAGGGCTTTTTATTTATAGGCATTACCCACAATAACGCATAGAGAAAGGCGTGGTATTTAAGATCAACTTTATTCGGTGGCAGGGTATGTCACTAATAATTAATTGGTGTATCCCCATATTTTCAAATATTGCTTAGCAAAGAACGCATTATGAAAGTATCCAAAATGTTGATCAAATTTCTGATCGTGTTTTTATTATATACCCTAATTGTTACCTGGTATTTTATTGACAGTTTTGGCAGCCTTGCAGACTCTCTTACTTTATCAATTGTGATAAAAACAATAAAACAATTTGGCCTGGTAATTAGCATCCCTGCCGCTATCCTGTTTGTTATTGCGGATATTTTTGTACAAAAAATAAAAACAGTCTGGTTTTTATACTTAACCCGGTGTATGGTGTTTTTTTGTTTATTGTGGTTGGTTAGTATACTCTTCTCTGTATATCTTATCACCAATTCATTACTTGATAATCCTTTTATGAAATAATTTTCAAGGATTATAAATCATTTTTTTAGTTCTGTTTTAAAACTTATATCCCCGAAAGATACCTGCTTAAACAGCAGTACATGAACCAGACGAACGGCTCGCTAAAACACAATAAATAAGCACGTTACCTTATCACCCAAACTACTATTTCTATACATATTAAAACTTATATGTGTTTTTTAGGTTTAATTATCTATGAAAAAGATACTTGTAATGTTTAGCCTGGTGCTGTTAGCAACAGCAGGCTTTGCACAAACCCCATTAAAACCGGTTAAGATAGATAGCCTGGTTACAGTTTCCTTACCTGAAAAATTTACTAAGAAAGATACGCTCGGCCAATCCATATATTCTGGCAACGCCCAGTATGGCTACATGGTTGTTATACGTGCACCCAATGCCAAAAATAACGAGCCCCTTAAAAAAGAACGCGACCTGAACAAGGTACTGCAGGATTATATTAAAGGCATTAAAGGCCAGGCCGATGGCCACACTTTAAATGTGCGCGATACCACCATCGGCCACCTAAAGGCAAAAACATTTGAGTTGCAGACCGACCAGGGTGCAGGTCTTCAGATCCGTAACTTTATTGTAATATACACACAGGATGTAACCTACACCTTTGAGTATTATTATGAGGCTTTGCACAAGGATGTAATGAAGGATGAGTATAAGGCTTACTCCAGCTCTATCAAGGTTTCGCCTGAATTAAAGCGTACCGACCAATACCTTTCAAACGCAAAAGGATTATCGCCAACTGCTAAAATTGGCATTTATGGCGGCGGCGCTTTGCTGATTATTTTAATAATTGTACTGGTTGTCCGCAAGAAAAAGAAACAACAGTTAGAACAGGTATAACCTTATTTTTTCAGCAGTCCCCGGTTCCACCGGGGGCTGTTTATAAATTGTTTTCTGTCGATATAACTTAGCCACAAAAAAGTCACCAATACCCCCACTACCGAGCCAACGGTAACATCCTCAAAAAAATGCTGGCTCAGGTACATGCGCGAATAGCCAACCATTAGCGCCACAAATAACAACACTGCTCCCCAGGGTTTATTCCTGGCCAGGTAAGTTACAACCACTCCTGCCGAAAAAGCCGTAACCGTATGCCCCGATGGGAAACTATGCACCGATAAAATATAAAGCCCTTTTACAAAATGGATCTTGTCCAGTTCGTTAGCGAAATAAACTTTTGGCCGTGGCATATCAAAACTGTATTTCAATATCTGCGCTGTAAGGGCCGTTAAGGCGTAGCTGGTAATGAGCAGGAACGATGCCCGGTAATTACACAGCGCTACTATGGCCGATACAATGATTATGGTTACACCATCGCCAATGTAGGTAATGTAGGGTTCTATGCTGTCTAAAAAATCGGTATGGAAACCGTTTATAGCGAAATAAATATCATGCCGTGTATACAGCAGTTTAATAACAAGGCAGGCGCACAGTATAAAAATATAGGGAATAAAAAGGTAGCGTATTTTGTGTAAAACGTCTTTTGCGCCTGTATTCATCGGCACAAAGTAAGCATATACTTTTTCAATGCAAAAAAATGGTTATGTTTGAGTTTAAAAAGTTAACTGACCAAATTACATGTCGAGAAGTATATTTCGCAGAAAATCTGTTTCTAAAATACTGGCTGATGTTGCCAGCGGTTTTAGCGATAGTGAGCACCCGGGCACCGCTTCCCAACTTGAAAAAGCATTAAACGTAAAAGACCTTACCCTCATGGGTATAGCCGCCGTTGTTGGCGCAGGTATCTTCTCAACCATAGGCGAAGCCTCTTTCCAGGGTGGGCCGGGCGTAAGTATCTTATTTGTTATTACAGCCATTACCTGCGGGTTTTCGGCTTTGTGCTACGCAGAATTTGCCTCACGCATCCCGGTTGCGGGCAGTGCCTATACCTATGCCTATGCTTCTTTTGGTGAACTTATCGCCTGGATCATCGGCTGGGACTTGTTAATGGAATATGCCATCGGTAATATAGCCGTAGCCATCTCCTGGAGCGAGTATTTTGTGAACCTGCTGGAGGGTTTCAAGATCCATATGCCTACCTACCTTACTATGGATTACTTTTCGGCCTTCACCGCGCACGAGAAGATCCAGCAGCTTACCGCCGGCGGCCATGTGGCCGATATTACCGAGCGCATGCGCATTGCAGCATCGGCCTGGGCCACAGCACCCGGCAGCGGCAATATTAAATTTATAGCCAACATACCCGCGCTGGCCATCGTATTTGTAATTACCTATTTGGTTTACATCGGCATCCGCGAAACCAAAAAGGCTACCAACGCCATGGTTTATTTAAAAGTGGCCATTGTTATTGCGGTTATCGTTATCGGCTTTTTTTATGTTACACCGGCCAACTGGCACCCGTTTTTACCTAACGGCTTTAGCGGCGTAATGAAAGGCGTATCGGGGGTTTTCTTTGCCTACATCGGCTTTGATGCCATATCAACCACGGCCGAAGAATGTAACAACCCGCAGCGCGACTTGCCCCGCGGTATGATCTATTCGCTTATTATCTGTACCGTTCTATACATCCTTATAGCCCTTGTTTTAACCGGCATGGTTAATTATAAAGACCTGCAGGTAGGCGACCCATTGGCTTACGTATTTGCTAAAGTTGGCTTAAAAAACATAAGTTATGTAATATCTATCAGCGCGGTTATTGCTACCGCCAGTGTATTGCTGATATTTCAACTGGGCCAGCCACGCATCTGGATGAGCATGAGTCGTGATGGTTTATTGCCAAAAGCGTTTTCACGCATCCACCCTAAATTCCATACGCCATCGTTCGCTACTATTGTTACCGGTTTTGTGGTGGCTATACCGGCATTATTTTTAAACCTTACCGAGGTTACCAACCTTACCAGCATAGGTACTTTATTTGCTTTTGTACTTGTTTGCGGCGGCGTGCTTTTATTGCCCCGCGAGGCTGCCGTAAAAGGCAAGTTTCACCTGCCGTACATCAATTCGCAATGGATAGTACCTACCCTGTTCATCGTAGGGGCATACTTTTTCAGGCATAACATCGTAAACCTGTTTAGCGGCGATAACCTGCATCAAAAATTTCCTTACTTTTTGTTCATCCTGCTTTCGGCATCATTAGCAGTGCTGGCTTTTATTAAGAAACTATCGCTGATACCGGTTTTAGGCCTTGTAAGCTGCTTTTACCTGATGGCCGAACTGGAATACGAAAGCTGGATCCGTTTCCTGGGGTGGCTTGTTATAGGCCTGGTTATTTACTTTACCTATGGCTACAAACACAGTGTATTAGGCAAACCCGAAAACGCACATTTGAAGAGATAATAATGAATTGTTGGTGGATACATCAATAATGGATATTATACTAATGCCGGTGCCTTCACCGGCATTTTTTGTTATTAGCTTGGCCGGGCAACGCTGATAGTTCCCTCCCTCGGGAGGGTGCGATCGGATTGTGTAATGGCAGGGAGGGGTTTATACCTCATGCGCTCAAGCAGCATATCTTATTAACCCCTCCCTGCAACCCTCCCGTTGGGAGCGAATCGCACATTGCCACGGCTTTCTTCCTAACTCAGCCTTACTGCATATTGCCCGAAATAAGCGAGCATAAAAAAGGGCACTACAAATGTGTAGCGCCCTTAAACTTTTATCGAAGCATATATTAATGCTTTACCCGCTCAATCTTCACACTCTCGGGCGATGTGAGCATCAGTGGCACCTTTTCAACCGTAACAAAGCTCAGGTCGAGGCCAAAGTTGCGTTCTTCAGAAAGGCTTATCTTTTTAAACTCGGTATATATAAACATAATTACCTTCTCGTAAAACGACAGGTTATGCGAGCGCGACAATACTTTCTCTATCACTACAAACCTAAAATCGCCCACAATTTTGTGCTTGTTTAATGATTTGTATTGGCTGGTAATATCAATCTCTCCATTTTTCACCAGGTCCTCTACCACCTTGCGGAACAGCAGGTTTATTTGTTGCTCAACTCTAAACCCAAGTTTAAAGTCGATACGGATAAGTTTGCCCGGCACCAGGAAATCAACCTCATACTCGCTTTTGTAAGGTTCATCCACTACATCAACGTGTACCAGCCAGTAAACATCGGCGCGTTTAGGTTGCTTTTGCAATATGGAGTAAATGATCTTTGATTCTATCTCAGAGTTAAAGTTGGCGCTGGTTAAATACACCAGTTGCGAAGCATACTTTGGCACGCTCTCATCCTCGCTCATCTCTTTAATGATGTTGAAGTAATCGTCAATCTCAATAAACTTCACGTAGCGGTTCTTTATTTTGCGGGCAGTGTGCCAGGTCCACATAATAATAAACAATACCAAACCAATTGATAATGTAAACCAGCCGCCATGAATAAACTTAACCAGGTTACCTAATAAAAATGTACCCTCTATAAGCAGGTAAACCACCAAAAACGAACCGATGATGTAAGCGGGTACTTTTTTACGCTGCAAAAATTTCGATACCAGTATGGTGGTCATCAGCATGGCAACCGTAATACTTAAACCGTATGCTGCCTCCATCCTGGCCGAATGTTGAAACAATAATACAACGCCAATACAACCTGCACAAAGTATCCAGTTGATGCTGGGTACATATAACTGGCCCTTTTGCTCTGATGGGTAATTGATACGCACTTTTGGCCAAAGGTTTAACCTTACCGCCTCGGCAATAAGCGTAAACGAACCCGATATAAGCGCCTGGCTGGCAATAATAGCAGCTATAGTAGCTATACCAATACCAAATATCAGGAACCCCTGCGGCATAATTTGGTAAAAGGGGTTATTAGCGTTCAGGTCTATTGATTGGCCGGTATGTTGTAACAGCCAAACTGCCTGGCCCAGGTAATTCAGTATTAAACAGGTTTTTACGTAAATCCAGCTTATCTGGATGTTTTTGCGTCCGCAATGCCCAAGGTCGGAGTATAAAGCCTCGGCCCCGGTAGTACATAAAAACACCGCGCCCAAAATAATGAATGCATTATAATTACTGGTAAGCAGCTGATAGGCATAATACGGATTAAGCGCCTTTAATATCATCGGCATCTTTACAATATAGCTTAGGCCCAAAACGCCCATCATAGTAAACCAGATAAACATCATAGGGCCAAAGGCCTTGCCTACCAGTGATGTACCAAATTGCTGAATGATGAACAGCGCGGCAATAATAGCGATCACTATTTGTACGGTTGGTAATTCGGGGTAATAGGTACGTAACCCCTCAATGGCAGATGATATGGTAATTGGCGGGGTTATGATACCATCGGCAAGCAGGGCGCAGCCCCCCAATATGGCCGGCACAATTAACCATTTAGCTTTACGCCGCACTAACGAGAATAACGAGAAAATGCCCCCCTCGCCTTTGTTATCGGCCCGCAGGGTTATAACAACATATTTTAACGTGGTTTGCAGCGTAAGCGTCCAAAAAATCAGGGATACGCCTCCAAGCACCAGCGTTTCTGATATACGTTGCGAAAAATTAGAATGCTCCTGGCCAACAATAGCCTTAAATACATATAATGGTGATGTACCAATATCACCGTAAATTATTCCTAAACTTATCAGCAACCCGGCGGCCGATAATTTTTGCAGATCTTTTTGACTTGACACAATTTTATTAATTTATTTTCCAGCATAAAAGCCCGGTTTTACAACCAGGCCCTTATGTTTATTATGATGATACATTTACCCTGCCAGTTACAATACTATCAGGAGATGTAAACATTAGTGGTACTTTTTCAATATTTATAAATCTCATATCGGGCGCAAAGTTACGCTCTTCTGATAAACTTATCCTTTTTAATTGTACATATATAAACAATACATTCTTCATCACCAATCTATTACAGGCACATAATGTAGCTACAATATATTTAAGGGTTTGCAGGGTAGGTATCCAAAAAATAAGTGAAACCCCGCCGGGCGATAATTTTTCTGAGATTGGGGTGGTGCCGTTTATAGCTGCAAAAACATATAAAGGTGATGTACCCGCATATCCATAGATTATCCCTAAACCAGGAAGCAGCCCCGGGACTGAAAGTTTTTGCAGATCTTTATGATTTGACACTCTAATTTAAAAAGGATACAAAACTATTAAAAAAATCCATTTACAACTTAAACTAAGTTTAATCGTATAAGTCTATAAGTTACAATAACTAATAAAACCTTATTTTGTTAAAAATTGTTAAAAGTATTTATATATTCATAACATTATGAGGTGTTGAGCGCAATATTTATACTTTTGCAAAGAATATTTTAATATGAGTCTAAAATCTACTTTTGCTACTTCCAGGTTTACCATAATTGCGCTGGCAATACTGGTAAATTTTGCGCTTGCAAGAGGGGTTAACGCTCAAAAAAGCGATAGTTCATACCTGCGCACACTAAAATACAAACCAGCCAAAACTTCTTATTTTAAAAACGGCTTGCATTTAGCCTTGCCCCCGTTAAAACCTGCCGCTACATCTAATGCCAAAATAAACCTTGCCCGCCCCGATGATAAGCTGGTTACCAACGTAAAAGTTTACCCTATCCCGGTTACCGATGTGCTTAATGTGAAGTACAATGTATCGCGTAACGCCTACGTTAATGTAAATGTGATGGATGTACTGGGTAACAATGTACTTACCCTGTTTTCTCAAAGGGTTGAGTTTGGCGAGCAAAACATAAGCTACAACATCAGCAACAAATTATCACGCGGTTTTTATTTTGTAAGGATTGTTGTTGGTACCGAATCTGTAAACACCCGGATCTCGGTTCTGTAATCCTCCCTGCCTCACGAAGGGGCGTTTTTGATAAGCACAACTTTTATCCTTCCTCTTTTTAGAATTTAAACACTTAGATTTTAGGTTTTAGAATTTAGAGTTTATAATTTCGGCGTTATTGCATTAACATTATGAAAATAATTGCCATTGGCCGCAACTACGCCGAACACGCTAAAGAGCTGAATAACCCTGTACCTACCACGCCGGTAATATTTATGAAGCCTGATACCGCCCTGTTAAAGGATAACAAGCCTTTTTACCATCCCGAGTTTTCGCAGGATATACACCACGAGATTGAACTGGTATTAAAAGTAAGCAAAGAAGGCAAGCATATCAGCGAAAAATTCGCGGCTAATTATTTTGAGGAGATAGCCCTTGGGGTTGACTTCACCGCGCGCGACATCCAAACTAAACATAAAGAAAAAGGCCTGCCCTGGGAACTGGCCAAAGCGTTTGATAATTCGGCCCCGGTAAGTAACTTTTTACCAAAGGCGCAATTTGCCGACCTATACAACCTGAACTTTAAACTGGATATAAACGGCAAAAACCGCCAGCGGGGCAATACCAAAGATCTGCTGTTTTCTTTTGAGCGGATAATTGCCTTTGTATCACAGTATATTACCCTGAAAAAGGGTGACCTTATATTCACCGGCACCCCCGAAGGTGTGGGTAAAGTTGCCGTTGGCGACCATTTGGAAGGATTTTTGGAGGGTGAAAAGCTTTTAGATTTTTATGTTAAATAGTATGTTAAATAGATATATATCAAAATTGTCATTCCGCTTTAACAACAATGACAGGCGTATTTTTAAAGCGGTATTCACCGCTTTAATCTTATTCAGCACCGCAACCCACGCCCAGGATGTCATCCAAAGCAAACAATATCCCAAAAATCAACTACGCTACCCGTTAGATATCCCGCCGGCAACAGCAGGATCGTTCGGCGAACTAAGGCCAAGTCATTTCCACTCGGGGCTTGATTTCCGCACCATGCAGCGCGTTGGCTTCCCTGTGCATGCCGCGTATGATGGTTATATATCCAGGATACGCATCCAGTTTGGTGGCTTTGGGCAGGCATTATACATTACACATCCAAACGGTTTTACAACCGTTTACGGCCACATTAATGATTTTACGCCCGAGGTAGATAAGTACATTCGCGATTACCAGTATAAAAACCAAACCTTTGAGGCCGATATACCTGTACCTCCCGGCATGTTTAAAGTGCAAAAAGGCGATGTAGTAGCCATTTCGGGCAACCAGGGTGCATCTGCCGGGCCGCACCTGCATTTCGAGATCAGAGACACCTTAACGCAGGAAACCATCAACCCGCAGTTGTTTGGCCTCACCATCCCCGATACAAAGCCACCGGCTATTAGTGCTATCGGGATCTATCATTTAAACGGCAATCCCTTCAGCGAAAAAACACCAAAAGAGTTTTTACCCGTAACCGGCGCAAACGGCAACTATCATTTACTAAAACCACAGGTGCTAAATATTAGCGGTAACACCGGCTTTGGCATAACAGTTAGCGATGTTAATGATGCATCGGCCAACCGCAACGGCATTTACTCGCTGGAGCTTAAGCTGGATGGCGTTACCATGTATACCTTCGCGGTTGAGCGCTTCGCGTTCGATCAAACCCACGCCATCAACGCTTATATCGACTATCCGGCGTTTATTACAGCGCACCGCTTTATGCAAAAGTGCTTTATCCTGCCGGGCAGCCGCATTTCGCTGTACCCGCAATCTATCAACAGGGGCATTATGGCTTTTAATGATGATAAGCTGCACGAGGTGCAATATGTTGTAAAAGATGTGGCAGGCAATATATCAACCCTAACGTTAAAGGTGCAATCAAATACCACCGCAGCTAACATACCTGCTGATAAACCAACCGGCACCCTGCTGCATTACGACCGTAAAAGCGAATTTGCCAACGATAAGGTTAAGGTTATCATTATGCCCGGCAATTTGTACGACGATCTTGACTTTCAATACGCCACCCTGCCCGCAAAGCCGGGCGCTTATTCTGCAATACATCGCATCCATAATAAGCTGACGCCTGTACATGATAGCTATGACCTTTGGATAAAACCCGACATCAGCCTGGGTGCCAATGCTGAAAAGGCCGTAATTGTTAACGCGGCTACAGGTGCCATCAACAGTACCTGGGAAGGCGGCTGGGTAAAAGGTTTGGCCCATGCCTTTGGCGATTATTATATCAGAATAGATACCGTACCGCCTGTTATTACCCCTATCAACATTCGCAACGGCAGCAACATGAAACTTTTACGGGCTATAAAGCTGCGCATGAGCGATAACCTAAGCGGTATAAAAAGCTACACAGGCAAAATTGATGGCAAATGGGTACTGGTAGCCTGGGATTATAAAACAAAGGTTTTAAGTTATACCTTTGACGATAGCATAGCCATGGGTAAACATACTTTTGAGTTTACCGTGAGCGATATGAAAAATAACGTTAGTACATTTAAAGCAGAATTTAACAGGTAAAATGGCAACTCCACAACAAGGCGAAAAAGCGCCAAACTTTACAGCTAACGACCAAAACGGCGAAGCCGTTTCATTGGGCGATTTTAAAGGCAAAAATATTATCCTGTACTTTTACCCAAAGGATGATACCCCGGGCTGCACAGCCGAAAGCTGCGATTTCAGGGATAATTACCAATCGTTATTAAGTAAGGGCTTTGAGGTGATAGGCGTAAGTGTGGATGATGAAAAATCGCACAAAAAGTTCGAGACCAAATACAAACTGCCCTTTACCCTGATAGCCGATACCGACCATAGCATTGTAGAAGCATACGGTGTTTGGATAGAGAAGAATATGTACGGCAAAAAATATATGGGTACTGCACGCACTACCTTTATTATTAATGGCGATGGCATTATTGATAAGGTGATTGAAAAGGTTGATACCAAAAACGCGTCGCAACAGGTTTTAGAACTGTTAGATTAACTGTGTTTAAAACATATATAAAACAAAAACGCTTTATATTTATTTAAAAGATAAATTTTAATAGATGGCCATTCAGGCAGAAGACGAAGAGATACTCAACAAGTTTAGGGACGAAAAGACCCGTAACGAAGCATTTAACCTTTTACTGAAAAAGTATCAGCAAAAGATATACTGGCATGTACGCCGAATGGTTATTGACCATGACGATGCTGACGATATTGTACAGGATGTTTTCATAAAAATATGGAAAAACCTGCCCGGTTTTCGTAACGATGCGCAGCTATATACCTGGATGTACCGCATTGCCACCAATGAATGCATCACTTTTTTGAATAAAAAGAAAGCCAAGAACAATGTATCTTTAGATGATGTGGATTTTGAGCTGGCGGATACGCTGTCGAGCTCTGACCAGTTTAACGGCGACCAGATACAAAGAAAATTACAGGAAGCAATATTAACCCTGCCCGATAAACAGCGCCTGGTATTTAACATGAAGTATTTTGACGACATGAAATACGAGGAAATGAGCGATGTTTTAGGTACAAGTGTGGGCGCTTTAAAAGCGTCCTACCACCTCGCGGTGAAAAAAATTGAAGCCTTTATTACGAATACCGATTAAATTAGTAGATTTTTAAAATTAGCGTTAAACCTTTTGAAACTTTATTCATCTATAAGAGTATATGAAAAGCGATATGGAGAATAACGAATGGGCGGACGAAGAAATGTCACTTAAACGGTTTTCGAAAGAAACCCCGTTTACAGTGCCATCCGGCTATTTTGAAGAGGCCGGTCAGCGCATATTGTCCCTTATAAAATTAAACGGGTTAAAGAGTGATGATATGGCACAGGGATTTGCTGTGCCTGAGAATTACTTTGATGAACTTAACGCTAATATCCAGGCCAGGATAAATATCGAGGCAATTGCAGGTACCGAAGAAAAAGGTTTTGCTGTACCCAAGGGATATTTTGAACAGCTTACAAGTAATATACAAAGCCGTATAAACATCGAGGCTGCCGTAAATGCAGAAGAGACAGGCTTTAACGTTCCGCAGGGATACTTTGATAACCTGCAGCAACAAATAACAAGCCGGATAGCTGTTGAGGAAATGATGGCCGCCAACACCCCTGAATTTGCCGTACCTGATAACTACTTTGAAAAACTTAACCAGGAAATTTTAAATAAAACGGTTAACAAGGAAGTTGTAATACGCAAAACTATTGTGCGCAAGCTGTGGGCATCAAACACCTTTAAATATGCCACTGCCGCCTGCTTAGCTTTAATAATTGGCGCGGGTGCTTTTTTAAGGGAGGCACAACAACCTGCTACGCATACGCAAACACTTTTGCACAAGCAGGTATCAAACATACCGGTAGACGAAATAAAAGACTACCTTGAACTTAATATGGATGCCAACGATACACGCGGCATAATAGATAATGACAAGCAAATTAATACTGATGCCCTGAATGCTGATTTACAGGACTATGTAGATATTAATTAACGATAATTTTAATGAACAGGCTGTTTAGATATATTTTCTTTTTATTGGTATTTGCCGTTAGCTATGACGATGCTTCCGCGCAGGTAAGTAATTTCCGGCGGCCTGCACCAGTTGCAAAATCAAGGGTAATACGTAACCCTAAGCTACAGGCCGCAAGGGATAAGTTTATAGCCCAGCAGCTTGCACTTACATCAGGAGAATCGCGCAAATTTTGGCCCTTATACCGCCAATACCAGGAAGATCTTACCGCTATCAAGATCCTGAAGAAGCAAAATAATTCCAGTTCATCCGTAAACGGTATGGACCAGATAGACAAGGAGCTTGAGTATGATAACCAAATGGTAATTATCCGCAAGCACTATCGCGACGAATTCCTTAAAATATTATCGCCCGAAAAAGTAAGCACCCTTTACAAAAGCGAGGATGAGTTTAAAAATGAACTTATCAGGCAGATCAGCGAACGCAGCGTACGCGCAGGGAATTAATATTGTTGTAAGGTTAGAATGTTGTAAAGTTGGAATGTTTTGAGCAAGTTTAATAAGTTCGAAGACCTGGATATTTGGAAAATAGCCGTTTCTATCGCTATTGATGTTTACTTGCTTTGTGACTCCGAACCGTTAAAGTCTGATTGAGGTATGAAAGACCAGATCAGGCGTGCTGCCTGTTCAATGTCTGATAATATTGCAGAAGGATTTGAATACAACAATAATCCTGACTTTATTCGCTATTTAAATTATGCTAAAGGATCATCCGGTGAGTTTAGGAATAAACTATTTATTCTTAGCAAGGCCGGGAAATTAGATACGGTTGTATATGAAACTTTATATGCCAGAAGCGTAGAATTTTCGTCAAAAACGAAATCATTGATTGATTACCTGAAAAAGTTTGAAGCAGATAAGAAAACAAAATAACATTACAACTTTCCAACCTTACAACAACATCCATGCTTACGTTACGCCAGCTTTTTCTGAATAACAACGCCCAAACAACCCACTTCCCTTTATTGCTGGAGTTTGAGCGCGCGCAAGGCGTATATATTTATGACGACGCGGGCAACGCCTATACCGACCTGATATCGGGCATAGGAGTAAGCAACCTGGGCCATAGCAACCCAAAGGTTGTGCAGGCGGTGAAAGACCAGGTTGATAATTATATGCACCTGATGGTATATGGCGAATACGTACAAACCCCACAGGTGCGCTTTGCCGAAAAACTGGTGAGTATCCTCCCAAAAACATTAAACTCTGTTTATTTCACCAACTCGGGCTCCGAGGCTGTTGAAGGGGCGTTAAAGTTGGCCAAGCGTTTTACCGGCAGGCACCAGGTGGTTGCCTTTCATGGCTCGTACCATGGCAGTACACACGGTGCTTTAAGCGTTATGGGAAATGAGGAATACAAGCAGGCCTATCGCCCATTGTTACCGGGCGTAAATTTTATAAGCCTTAATAACTTGCCCGATCTGGATCTGATCACAGCGCAAACCGCCTGCGTGATACTGGAAACCGTACAGGGCGAAGCCGGCATACGCGTACCCGATACTGCATACATGCAGGCTTTGCGTGCTCGCTGTACCGAGGTTGGCGCGTTGCTTATACTGGATGAGATACAGGCTGCGTTTGGCCGTACAGGCATACTCTTCGCCTTTGAGCATTTTAATATTGAACCCGATATATTACTGCTGGCCAAAGCGCTTGGCGGCGGCATGCCTGTAGGGGCTTTTGTAGCCCCGGTGGATGTGATGTCGGCTTTTAAAGAAAACCCTATCCTGGGGCATATTACTACGTTTGGAGGCCACCCGGTTTGCTGTGCTGCGGGGCTTGCTGCTTTAGAGGTGCTGCTTAATGAGAACCTGATTGCCGGTGTTGCAGAAAAAGAGGCCATCATCCGTAAACATCTTGTACACCCTGCTATAAAGGAAATTCGCGGTAAAGGGTTAATGCTGGCCGTAGAATTTGAAAGCTTTGAATTGAACAAAAAAATAATCGACACCTGTATAGAAAACCATATAATTACCGATTGGTTCCTGCATTGCAGCAATTCTATGCGTTTGGCCCCCCCGCTCGTTATCAGTAATGATCAGCTCATCAATGCCTGTAATATCATTATAAAGGCCATTGAATTTCACACACATACGGTTTGATCAAACTCACAATCACTCCAGTATTTTTTAATTCTAATTAATAATTTAACTGTAAAAATAAAGTTACGATAGGCATTGTTCCTTTATTGGTATAGTTTATGCATGGTACTACATGCCTGTGTAAATACCCCTCTTCGGCTCCCTAATTACTGTATTTGAGGTCATAGGTGCATACTTTTCGGGTCATACTGAGCTTTTAATTAACACTATAACATCTTCTATATAATATGAAAATCGCATATATATCAACCTTTCCGCCCCGCGAATGCGGTATTGCAACTTTCAATTTTAATTTGATGAATGCCATCAATGCCAATTTTCCTGAACGGAAAAGCCCGATTGATGGAGGTTTTGTTGTAGCACTTAACGACTCTGAGAACATACAGGAGTATGAATACCCTTCTGAAGTTAAATACGTTATTCGTCAGAATCATCAGAAAGATTATATCCGTGCAGCTAATTACATCAATACCAGCACTGCCGATGCGGTTATCCTGGAACATGAATTTGGTATATACGGCGGCGAAAGCGGTATCTATATACTACCATTAATAAACCGTTTAGAAAAACCGCTGATATCTATACTGCATACCATATTAAAAGACCCCAGCTACGTTCAGCGTATCATCATCCGCGAAATTGCCGAGCAATCGTCAAAAATTGTGGTGATGAGCAAACGCGCGGTTGAGTTTCTGACCACCATATACGATATCCCGGAAGATAAAATTCAAATTATAGAGCACGGTGTGCCTGATCTGGAAGCGCCTGAGGTTAACCCGGTTAAAAGCTTAAGCCAGTTTAAAAACCGCCGTGTGCTATTAACTTTTGGTTTACTAAGCCGCAACAAAGGTTTAGAAACCGTTGTAAAAGCCCTGCCAAAAATTGTAGAGAAACACCCGGATGTGATGTACGTTGTACTTGGCAATACCCACCCGGGCGTTATCAAAAACTCGGGCGAGGAATACCGCGACCACTTGAAAAGCCTGGCCGCGCAATTAAAAGTTTCGCAGCATTTATCGTTTATAAACAAGTTTGTAGCCGAGGACGAGCTGATAGATTACCTTACAGCCGCCGAGGTTTATGTTACACCATACCTTAACGAGGCGCAAATTACCAGTGGTACGTTATCATACGCGGTTGGCGCGGGTGCGGCTGTGGTATCAACCCCGTACTGGCATGCTACCGAGTTGTTAGCTGATGGGCGCGGCCGTTTGTTCGACTTTAAAAATGCCGATGCGTTAGCCGAAACCGTTAACGAACTGTTAGACGATGAGAATGTACTGAACGAACTAAAAGAAAACGCTTACGAATATGGCCTGCATTTACGCTGGCCCGCAACCGGAGCCGAATTTATTAAGCTGGCCCAGGAAGCTGCCGCTACCCATGATTTTAGCGACAAAATATTAAAAAACAGCATTGTTGACCCGGAGATATTACCAAAATTCAGCCTTACGCACGTTTTGCGTTTAACGGATGATACCGGTATCGTTCAGCATGCAAAATATGGCATCCCTAATTTAAAAGAGGGTTATTGCCTGGATGATAACGCACGCGCACTGATTATGGCACTCATGGCTTATCAGCGAAGCGGGAGCAATGAAGCATTTAAATTATTGCCTATTTATCTGAGTTATATCCACTATATGCAAACGGAGGACGGTAACTTCCGTAACTTCTTAAGCTTTAGCCGCCAGTATTTGGATGAGGTAGGCTCTGAAGATTCCTTCGGCCGTACCATTTGGGCATTGGGTCACTTAATTAGCTGCGCGGCAAGTAACTCGTACCGCGAATTTGCGATGGAGATCTTCCACAAATCGTACCCTCACTTTAAAGCCTTAAAACATATACGCGGCCAGGCTAATACCATTATTGGTATTGCTTTATACCTGCAGGCCTATCCTACTGATGAAGGTATGGTTGCCGAACTGGTGCGTTTAACCCAGCCTTTGATAGATGCTTACGAAAACACCCGGTCTGACGATTGGGAATGGTTTGAAGAAAGCATGACCTATGATAATGCCATCCTTCCGCTTGCGCTGCTACACTCTTGCGAGATAACAGGTAACCAAAAAGCCAAGGATATTGCCTTGAAAACAATGGCCTTCCTGGATAAATTAACATTATCTAATGGTTATTTAAGCCCGGTGGGTAACGATGGCTGGTACTACCGTGGCGGTAAGTTCCCTACGTTTGATCAGCAGGCTATTGAAACAATGGCCATGGTACTGATGCATTTCCAGGCGTACCAGATCTTCCGTAAGCCGCAGTATATCGAAAAAATGTTCCTGAGCTATAAATGGTTCCTGGGCGAGAATACCCTGCGGGCACCATTGTATGACCATGAAACCAAGGGCTGCTGCGATGGTTTGCTGCCAACAGGGATCAACCGTAACCAGGGCGCCGAAAGCACACTGGCGTACCTTATATCGCACTTAACGGTATTAAAAGCTTTTGAGCTGGAATACGAATACAATAAAATGGAAACACAGGTTAAAGTCTGTTAATGAGAGCAGCCATATTAGCCCCCGTTGCCTGGCGCACACCGCCCAGGCATTACGGGCCGTGGGAGCAGGTAGCATCAAACATCGCCGAAGGCCTGATAAAGCTTGGCGTTGATGTAACCCTTTTTGCCACCGGCGATTCTATTACCGAAGGCAAGTTAAAAGCTGTTTGTGCACAAGGTTACGAAGAAGACCGCTCGCAGGATGCCAAAGTGCTGGAATGCCTGCACATCAGCAACCTAATGGAACAGGCCGGCGATTTTGATATCATCCACAACAACTTTGATTTTTTACCGCTCAGTTATTCCGGGCTTATTGATACGCCGATGATAACCACTATACACGGTTTTTCATCGCCCCGCATTATACCGGTTTATAAAAAGTACAATTCGCGCGGGCATTATGTATCCATTAGCAATGCAGACCGCAGCCCCGAACTTGAATACATTGCCACCGTTTATAATGGGTTGGATACCAAAGATTTTAAGTTTACCGAACAACCGCAGGATTATTTGCTCTACTTTGGACGTATCCACCATGATAAAGGCCCTTTAGAGGCGATTGAGATATCAAAAAGGGCGAATAAAAGACTAATAATAGCGGGCATTATCCAGGATGAGAACTACTTTAAAGAAAAAGTAGAACCACAGCTTAATGACTGGATCCAATACATTGGCCCCGCCGGTCCCGATAAACGGAACGAGCTTTTGGGCAACGCCCTTGCCTTATTGCACCCCATAAACTTTGCCGAGCCATTTGGTATGAGCGTAGCCGAATCCATGCTTTGCGGCACACCCGTTATCGCGTTCAACAAGGGTTCGATGCCGGAATTGATCCGGCATGAAAAAACAGGTTTTTTAGTGAATACGGTTGATGAAGCTGTTGATGCTATAGGTGAGTTAAGATCCATAAACCGCGCATATTGCCGCGAATGGGCCAATTCCCAATTCTCTAAGGAGAAAATGGCGGAGGATTATTTTAAGTTGTATCAGCAGATATTGGGTTAAGTTAGAACTTCACCACAAAGAACACTAAGAATTCACAGGGTGCACAAAGATTGATTATCATCTTTGTGCACCCTGTGTTTTTTTGTGACCATGGTGAAAAACTGTTATGGAGTAAGGAATGACAAATAACAGCAAATTCCTGATAATTAGATATTTAAAAAAGGCCTAAAACACAAAGCGGCTGATTACAAGCCAGATACGAGTGTTCACGGTCGCAAATTGGCGTGAACGTGAACACTTTGAATCTACTAAGGCCGTTTGAGGGGCGTTACAAGTCGTTTTAATGCCGTTTTTAAATACAATATACCGGCACCTTAAAAAGCGCTAATCTATCCCGTCTTCCTTAAACTTAGCAAGCAGTTCATCCAGGTCAACTTCAGCAAATGAGGTTGATGAATCGGAGATACCGTAAGGGATAATGAGTTTATTATTATGGATCATAGATCCGCAAGAGTACAATACGTTTGGTACGTAACCTTCCCGTTCATCGCTGTTGGGCACTAATAGGGGCTCTTTTAATCGGCCTATCTCTACCGTAGGGTCGTCTAATTTCAGCAAACTTGCGCCCAGCACATAACGGCGCATTGGGCCTACACCATGGGTTATTACTATCCACCCGTCCCTGGTTTCTATAGGCGAGCCGCAGTTACCTATCTGTACAAATTCCCAGGTGAATTTTGGTGTTTGCAACAGATCGGGTTTTTCCCAGATATTGATCTTATCCGAATACATGATGTAATTATTGCACCCATCAATACGCGATATCATGGCGTATTTCCCGTTTATTTTACGGGGGAACAGCGCCAGGTTCTTGTTCTGCGCACCAGCCCCGTATAAAGGCATAATCTTAAAATTATAAAAATCGCTGGTTTGCAGTAACTTCGGCATAATCAGCGAGCCATCATAAGCGGTGTAGGTGGCGTAGTAGGCGTAAGTGCCATCCTCATTAACAAACTTAACAAAGCGGGCATCCTCAATCCCCTTACGCTCATACTCGGATATCGGGAAGATCACCCTGTCGGAAATATCGGTATCCAGCGAGAAAACGATCTCGTAGTAAGAATCGGCCAGCCACAGTACCTTATCATACTCCAGGCGTACCATATCATCCTCCTGCAGCTTTTGCGAATCGAGAATGATACGGCGCAGGTTAGAGTATTCAAAATGATGATCGAGCTTATCTTCCAGTTCATGCAACACACTGATATTGATCTGGGTAATAGCAGCTTTTTCTAAAAACAGTTTTTTATTGTAAACCGCGTTGCGTACGATTTCGGCCTCATCAATATAACTACCGGCTGGTAAAACGGTTATCTGATTATCCTTATCAATCATCGCCCGGCGAAAAGTGATAGAGCTGATATGCCCCTCGCCTACTGCCCTAAAGCTAATGATAACCCGTTTCTGTCCGTCTTCCATTTCGGTTTGGTCGGGGTCTTCCACAATAGAAGGGTTAAAGAACGCTGCCGATTCGATAGAATACTCATGCGTAAAGTACGAACCTATCAATAGTTTACGGTACACGGTAAGTGTATCAAAATCTATCCCCAGTTCGGCAATAAGCGGTTTAAGCTTACTGCAATGGCGGTTAAGCACACGGGTTATATTACGGTGGCGTTTAGAATATTCCTGGAGCAATGGCGATACAATGCCGAAAGCGGTATCTTCTGAGATGCTCATTACGCGCTGCAGAACCTCTTTTGCCCTGTCATTTCCATTAAAGAAAAATCTTGCTATTACACGCTTCGGATCGGGATTTACTCTTATTGGTTTTCGTTCTACAGAAAGTCTCATACTAAATAGATGCGTTTATTCAATAACACCATGCCCGCTAAATTGATTTGCGCAATTTCACAAAGCTTGATATTATCTGTAAATATTACATTATATACGTAAACACGTTGTTTTAAATTTGATTTAATTAACAGTTGATTGTTTAAGCACAAATTTCAGACCGCTATGCCAGCCGGTTTCAGATCATGCTGTTTCTTTTGATAAGGTAGGTTTTAAGGATCTCGTTATACCCTTGCTCAATATCGGCATCCACTAACTGAATGTGGTGCTGGGCGCATTTCAGCTCCAGTTGGTGGCGATAATCTTTCAGGGCTGTTTGGTAGCTGTCGCGAATTTTGTTTGGATGCACGCGTACTTCGGCGCCGGTTTCTATATCAACAAAATGATGCGGGCGGTTATCAAAATTAAAGTCCTGCTCTTTTTGCTTGCTGGTAACGTTAAAAATGATCACCTCGTGTTTTTTATACTTAAGGTGTTGTATAGCCGCGAAAAGCTGCTGTGTCTTTTCGGAATTGAGGCTATTCTCCAGCATATCGCTAAAAATAATCACCATTGATCGCTGGTGGATCTCGCCGGCAATGTGGTGCAGCACCTGGGTAATATTGGTCGAAGTATTTTGTTTAGGATGGTCGTACGCCCTCTCCAATTCGGCATACAGGCAAAACAAATGTGTTGAAGTTGAACGCGCCGGACTCATCCAGTCCATCTTATCCGAAAAAAGGCAAAGCCCGAATGCATCCCGCTGTTTTTTGAACAGGTACATGAGCGAGGCGATTGCATAAATCGAGAACTGCAGCTTGTTTGTCCCCTCTGCCGGGAAATTCATGGATGATGAAGTATCCAGCAATAAAAAACAGCGCAGGTTGGTTTCCTCTTCAAACTGTTTTACAAAGAGCTTATCGGTGCGGGCAAGCAGTTTCCAATCGATATTTTTTACAGATTCGCCATTGTTGTATAAACGGTGCTCGGCAAACTCAACAGAAAAGCCATGAAACGGACTTTGGTGCAGGCCGGTTATAAAACCTTCAACAACCTGCCTGGCAAGCAGTTCAAGATTGGCCAGTTGCCGTATATGCTGATCGTTACTGAGTATGGGCATAATGCAAGATATAAACTTTAACGTTTATGATACCCGCTTATTTTGAACAGTTAAAACCTGGTATAAATTGCAGCCTGCAAAACATGGTTAATTACGTAGGTTTCGGTTTGTTTGATGTACTGGTTTAGGTACCCAAACTCCACATCGGCTTTTTTATGCAGGCGGTAACCGAGGGCTACATAAGCACGGTTTTGATCGAAAAAGTGTTTATTAACCTTATTATTATTCTGCACATTGGCGAATACCTCGTTTTGTAAACCTACGAAAGCACCTTTATTAAACGTTTGTGTTTTTTTAAGCGGCACAACCGCCCTGGCAAAGTAACGCAGGCGCTGTGAAAAGTAATGATCGGTTCTGTTTGTGGTATTACCTAAAAAGCGTTGCTCCAGCCTGAAGCGGTGCTGCAGCGTACTGGTTTTACCAATTTTTGTATTGATGATGAGCTGCTCCCAAATACGGCTCTCGGGGCGGAAGGTTTCTACGCCGCCGGCGCCCCTGCCATTGGTAGCGATGTAAGCATAGCCTAAAGCGGCCATCTTATTTTTATCGAAATAGTAATTTACCGATGGGCGCAGCAGTATGTTTTGCAGGTAATCATAATGCGTTGCCGAACGGAACTGCGCATCAAATGACATCCCCCATTTATCAGAAAATTTCTGCGTATGGAATAATGCTCCCCAGCCCGAAAAACGGTTCTCCTGAGCAAATAATTTGCCGGATGTTAATATAGTGATGAGTAAAAGCAGTGTTAGTATTTTTTTCATAAGAGGATAGTGGTATGATGCGAAGATAAAAAACTATGCTTACCTGCAAAAAAAGTTTGTCACCCTGAGCGATAGCGAAGTATCTAATCGGCTACATGCAATTTGGCGAATAGATGCTTCACTATGTTCAGCATGACAAGTTTTATAGTGTTTTCTAATCCTTAAATTTCACCAAATTTTTCCTGCCGATATCATATGTTAACCTGAAAGCCTCCTGGTTGCTAAACTGGCCGGGGGTATTGTGCAGGCTAAGTACAAACTGCCCTTTTAAGCCTTTTGCAATAAATGGGGTGTAAATAATATCAAGCCTGTTGTAGGTTTTATACTGATAGTAGGCATCGCCAAAAGCAATATGATGGCCGTCGCCTTTGTAAAATTCATCATTTAAGGCAAAGCGTTTATAACTTGCGTAGGCACTGGCTACAAAACCTTTGGGTTTTTGCCAGCCGTCAATCCCCCTGCTGCGTTCTAACGATAGCATACCGCCTGCTTCAAAGCTTAACGAATCCAGGAAGGTTTTGTGGCTTAAGTTGGCACCAATCCTAATCTGCGCTGCACCGTTATCACGGATATGATCGTTAGGGATGGCAATTGCCGGGCCTGCATCATGCAGTAAAAAGAAATAATGCGACACGTAAAACGGTCCGCTTAACGATGGCTGGTATTTACCCGAAAAACCGAACAGGAATTGCTCCCTATCCACATCGGTTTGGCGGCTTACCCAATCAATCCAAACAGTTTCGGTAAAGTGGCTGTTTTTAAATCGCGTTAGCAAACCTTCTACATTGGGGCGGTAATAACGCAGGGTATCGTTCAGCATGGCTCGTGGATAATCGGTCAGTAAACCTTCGCGACTGAAAGCACCGGCATTAAATAACCAGTTTTTACCTGTAAAACTATAATAAGCAACGGGGTTTACACGTAAAAAAAATGGGTTACCGCCAAACTCGTGCAGAGCGTTGGCGCCAAAAATAAAGTGGTTGTTGCTATCTATATTAAAGCCAACATCGGCTGTAATGCGCACGCCCGAATAAGTGCGCGACCGGGTTACAAACTCCTTGTACTCGCGGTTATCAAAAAAACTCATTCCGTTTAAATGGAAATCGACTTTCTGCGCACTTGCTGCGCCTGTTGCTAAAATAGTGGTTAATAGAAATAGGTATATTTTTTTTATCATACTCTGTAGTTATTATTCAACTGTAAATTTTATGATGCCACTGTTTTTACTGCCCACAAACGGCTCAGTACGTAACGAAAAAAACAGGTCGAAAGTACCTTTTTGCATGGGTGCTGTTACCGTCATTCTGTAGCGTGTGCTTTGCCCTTTTTGTAATGTTATTTTATTAAAAGTGCTATCGGCCTGTTGTACACTTACCGGCGTAACATACTCAAAAAAGCAGGCCTCTAAATATACCGGATGCTTATACCCTGCGTTGGTAAAATTAACAGCAAAAGGGTAAGGGTTGGTTATTGCAAGGTCAAATTCGATTTTTTGTCCGGGGCTGGCTTTAATTTTAGTTTTACCGGTTTCAATAGCTATTTTCTGATAGGTACGCGCGTCGTCAACCCAGCCACCATACCAGGTGCCGGCATCGCATTTAATGCTATCTGTAGTAGTACCGGGTACCTGATTCTTTAACAAAAGGTAAACGCGCTGATGCTGCATACTATCTTCCATCGGCCACATATCAAACATAGTGCGCCCGTAATAGCGCGAATCGTATGCGAAACCCTTAAGGCTGCGCGTATAGTAACTGTACTTCGACGGATTCTGAAAACCTTCGTCCATCACCACAAAAGCATTGCCTGCTTTTTGATGCACCAGGTTTGCCCATTCATGAAAACCAAAATAGCTTTTCAAAGCTTCCACCTTTTTTACCACCGGCAAACCAGCCATTATAGTAAACCTTAATATTAAAATGATGGCGATATTGGCAATAGCTAAGTTATAAAACCACTTAACGTTAAAATTCTGTTTTTGAAAACTGATCAATGTAAGGCTTATTAACGGCACAAAGGCAATAAGTGTATAATGTGGCTGCACATTTACTTTAAATGTATTTAGCAAGAAAAATGCGAACGTCCCGATTGCATTGAACATTAAGCCCCGCGTAAACACATCGGTTATTTTTGTAGTAAAGCCACGGTAAAACAAGTACCAGCTTATCAATACTCCGCCCAGCAGCAGTTGCCCGGCAATAAATGTAATGCTCATGGAAACATTATACCCAAAAGCCGACGGGCGCTCAAAAAGCTGGTAATTAACCGCAGGGAAGCCCCTGTGCATTTGCCATAATATATGTGGCGTATAGCATAGTAAACCTGTTATTATAGCCAGGTAAAAACTTTTCCGGGTAAATAGTTTAAGGTTTGATAAAAGTGTTAACCCAACTAAAAGCACACCATGATATTTACTGTAAAGCAGGCAGGCCACAATTATGCCTATTATGAACGCTGTTAACCAGCGATCCTCATCAACATACTTTTGATAGAAATAATAAAACAGCACTGCAAAAATAAACAAAGGCGAATCTGGTGTGCTGGTAAAGCCATATACATGGAAAACCAATACCCCCGATACCAGCAGCATAAACCATTTGGCGCTAACCTGGTATTTTTTCAGGATAAGCCAGAGCAGATAAATAGCCAGGCTATTGCCCAGCACAGTTAGTAACCGCAGGCCAAACTCGTTATGGAAAAGCGTATCGCCAATTTTGATGAACAGCGCCACCATGGGCGGGTGGTAAAAGTACCCCCAATCCAGCTTTTGGGCAAACATCCAATAGTAGGCTTCGTCGGCATGCAGCTCAAGGGTATAGGCTTGTAAGGCGTTCAGTAGCGTCCAGCACAAAACAAAGTACCATATAGGTTTATTGGATTGAGTAGTACTATTTACGGTGGTTGCCTGCATTGGTGCAAAGGTAAAATAAAAGCAGTAAGCTTAATACCACTATTAGCGATACATCAAATTACATTCAATTGATAATAGCACAGGAAAAACTCCGCAGAAAAATTCAATATTTGATGTATGATAACCAATACCTTAACCACCTTGCGCGTTACTCGCCTGCATTTATTGCATTTGATAGAAAACCTGACCACCGAGCAATTGAACAAAGTACCTGCCGGCTTTAACAACAACATTATATGGAATGTTGCACACGTTATATCGGCCCAGCAAGGCGTTTGCTATACCCGCGCCAATGTGCCGTTTATTATCGATGATAAATATTACACCCCATACCGCCCAGACACCAAACCAAACGGATTTATAGACAGCGCTGAGGTTGATATCATTAAAGGCTTGCTGATATCAACTATTGACCAATTGGAAACCGATTACAACAACCATGTATTTGATAATTACACACCATGGGCAACCCGCTATGGCGTGCAGATAAACAATATTGATGAAGCTGTAAACTTTGTACCCTTCCACGATGGGATGCATATTGGATATGTAATGGCGCTGCGGAGGTTGGTGTAAGAAATTCACTTCATGCAATCGCTCGGCTCTAGTCGAGCGATATATTATAAGGCCTCCGGCCGCCACCCTATATACGGCGGCGAGGACGCCGCTAAATAGTCATCACTCGGCTGGAGCCGAGCGACTGCAAAATTCGTTAACAAAAAAGCCCGGCATACACCGGGCTTTTGATTATATTTTAGATTTGACAATTTTCTAAAAGTTGTCAAATCTGTAATTATACGCCTAACAACAATCTTGTTGGGTCTTCCAGTAATTGTTTTACACGTACCAGGAAGCTTACCGATTCGCGGCCATCAATAATGCGGTGATCGTATGACAGGGCCAGGTACATCATCGGGCGGATAACCACCTGTCCGTTTACGGCAACAGGGCGCTCAATAATATTGTGCATGCCCAATATGGCCGATTGCGGCGAGTTGATGATAGGTGTTGACATCATAGAGCCAAACACCCCACCGTTAGTGATGGTAAATGTTCCGCCGGTCATTTCTTCAATGGTCAGTTTGCTTTCGCGGGCTTTGCCTGCAAGTACCACAATAGCTTTTTCAATTTCGGCCAGGCTCATGCTCTCGGCATTGCGAATAACCGGAACCACCAAACCTTTTGGTGCAGATACCGCGATAGAGATATCAGCAAAATTGCTGTATACCACTTCTTCGCCTTCTATACGGGCGCCAACGGCAGGCCATTCTTTCAATGCCTCGGTAACAGCTTTGGTAAAGAACGACATAAAGCCAAGGCCAACACCGTGTTTCTCTTTAAATTTATCCTTGTACTTGCCACGCAGTTCCATAATAGGCTGCATATCCACTTCGTTAAAAGTGGTTAGCATAGCGGTTTCGTTTTTAACAGCTACCAAACGCCTTGCAACCGTTTTACGCAACGACGACATTTTTTCACGGCGGTCGCTACGTGGTCCTTGAGGTGCGGCCGGAGCAGCTACTGCAGGGGCAGCGGCGGGTTTTGTAGCAGGTGCAGGTGCGTTTTGCGCGTTAAGGGCATCGCCTTTGGTGATGCGGCCATCAACACCGGTACCGTTTACAGATGTGGTATCGATACCCTTTTCGGCCAATATTTTTGCAGCAGCAGGCGATGGTGTGCCCGATGCATAAGTTGTTCCTGCTGATGGTGCAGCCTGCGGCGATTCGTTCACCTTGTCGGCAACTGCCGGGGTAACCGGTGTTGCAACAGGTGCAGTAGCGCCAGCGCCACCTTCAATGGTGCAAACTACTGCGCCAATGGCAAGGGTATCGCCTTCTTTGGCTATGGTTTTTAAGGTACCTGCTTTTTCGGCGGTTAACTCAAAAGTTGCTTTGTCTGATTCCAGTTCGGCAATTGCTTCGTCCATTTCAACAGCATCACCGTCTTTTTTGATCCAGCGCGAAAGGGTTACTTCCGTTATCGACTCACCAACCGGTGGTACTTTTATTTCTAATGATGACGAACCACCCTGAGCCGGTGCCGGGGCAGGCGCGTTTTGCGGTGCAGCAGGGCTGTCCGCTTTAGCTGGTTCATCTTTAGCGGCAACAGGTGCAGCTGGTGCTTTATCAGCTGCGGCGGCAGGTACGCCGGCTTCGTCAATAGTTGCTACAACAGCGCCAATGGCTAATACATCGCCTTCTGCTGCAGCTGTTTTTAAAGTTCCGGCCTTTTCGGCAGTAAGCTCAAAAGTTGCCTTGTCTGATTCCAGCTCAGCTATTACTTCGTCCATTTCTACGTGGTCACCATCCTTTTTTTTCCAGGCTGATAATGTTACTTCTGTAATGGATTCGCCTACCGGCGGAACTTTTATTTCTAAACTCATATTTTATTAGTTATTAGTGAACGGTGAATAGAGAGTGGTTTTAGCGTGGCGACCTGTAAGTTTTTCAACTACTCACAATTCACCAATTACTACTCACTAATCTGCACCAGCATTAGCCATTTTCTCGGCTGTTTTTTTAATCGTTTCTTTGACTGCTTTGCCTGCAGGCGCTTCAAACGCCTTTGATACAATGTATAACTGCTGTGCCGCATGTTGTTTGGCAAAACCTGTAGCGGTGCTGCTGCCCTCTAAACGCGATATCACATTCAGGTTTAAATATTTATCGTTATGGAATTTGCGGCAAATGTATGGCCATGCGCCCATGTTTTCCGGCTCTTCCTGTACCCAGAAAAATTCTGTAGCCTTTTCGTATCTGGCTTTAACCTTTAATATCTGTTGTACCGGTGTTGGGTATAATTGTTCAACACGTACTATCGCTACGTCCTTACGTTTATCAACCTGTTGTTTTTCAAGCAGGTCATAATAAACTTTACCGGTACAAAGCAATACACGTTTTACCTTTTTAGGATCAGCGTAGGTATCATCTATCAACTCGTGGAACTTGCCATTGGTAAAATCCTCAAGCGGCGATACACAGTTAGGGCTGCGCAATAAGCTTTTTGGTGTAAAAATAATAAGCGGTTTACGGAAACTACGGTGCATCTGCCTCCTTAATATATGGAAGAAGTTTGCAGGCGTAGTACAGTTAGCTACTTGGATGTTATCATCAGCGCAAAGCTCTAAGAAACGCTCTACACGTGCTGATGAGTGCTCGGGGCCCTGGCCTTCGTAACCATGTGGCAATAACATTACCAAACCGTTACCACGCTGCCACTTTGTTTCGGCGCTGGCAATGTACTGGTCAACAATGATTTGCGCACCGTTAAAGAAATCGCCAAACTGCGCCTCCCAAATGGTTAAGGCTTTAGGGTTAGCCAAAGCGTAACCATATTCAAACCCTAAAACACCATATTCAGATAACAACGAGTTAAAAATACTCAGTTTTGCTTTGGTGTCGATGGTTTCAAGCGGGGTGTACTCATCTTCAGAATCGGCCAGGGTAAGTACCGCGTGGCGATGCGAGAAAGTACCGCGTTTAACATCCTCACCACTTAACCTTACCGGGAAACCTTCTTTTAATAAAGTACCGTAAGCAAGCAGTTCGCCCATGGCCCAGTCGAACACGCCGGTTTTGTTAACCATGGCGTTACGGTCCTGGAACAGTTTCTCTATCTTCTTAAAAAATTGTTTATCCTTTGGCAACACAGTAAGTTTGTTACCTATCTCGGCAATAACTTCTTTGGTAACCGAAGTATCAACCGTACTGATCAGTTCGCTGTGGTTGGCCAGGTGCAGGCCGCTCCAGGCTCCTTCAAACATTGGGATGGTATCGGTAAACCTGTCGGCAGCTTTTGCTTCATCCAGCATGCCCTGTAATTCGGCACGGAAATCTTTTTCGATAGTTTTTACATAATTATCGTCTATGGTGCCTTCGGCTATCAGTTTTTTGCTGTAGATCTGCAACGGGTTAGGGTGCGCCTCTATAGCTTTGTACAATACCGGCTGGGTGAATTTTGGCTCATCAGCCTCATTATGGCCATAGCGGCGGTAGCACAATATGTCGATAAATACATCCTCGTTAAACACCTGGCGGTATTCCATGGCCAAATTAACTACATAAACCAATGCCTCAACATCATCCCCGTTTACGTGGAACACCGGCGAAAGCACTGTTTTGGCCACATCGGTACAATAAGTACTTGAACGTGCATCTTTATAGTTGGTGGTAAAACCTATCTGGTTGTTTATAACCAGGTGAATGGTACCGCCGGTGCGGTAGCCATCAAGTTTTTCCATCTGTAAAACCTCGTAAACAATTCCTTGTCCGGCTACAGATGCATCACCATGTATTAATATAGGGGCGATCTTTGAATGATCACCGTTATGTTTAAAATCAATTTTTGAACGGGTTATCCCTTCAACAACAGGGTCAACCGCTTCTAAGTGTGATGGGTTGGGGCAAAGGCTCAGGTGAACTTTTTTGCCCTGTGATGTTTCTACATCGGTTGAGAAACCCAGGTGATATTTTACGTCGCCGCCAAACGGAGATTCGGAATCAAAGTTTTTACCTTCAAACTCAGAGAACACCTCTTTATAGGTTTTCTCCATAATGTTGGTAAGCACGTTTAAACGGCCACGGTGCGCCATACCGATGATAAATTCCTCGATACCCAGGTCAGACCCTTTGATGATAACCGAATTAAGCGCAGGGATCAAAGCCTCGGCACCTTCTAACGAGAAACGTTTCTGGCCCAGGAATTTTGTCCCCAAAAAGTTTTCAAAAACAACGGCTTCGTTCAGTTTGGCCAGCATCAGTTTTTTCTCGTCGGCGGTAAAGCTTGGAGTATTGCGTTTGCTTTCCATCCTGTCTTCAAACCATTTTAGTTTGATAGGGTTGCGGATGTAAGTATATTCTGCGCCGATAGACTGGCAATATGTTTGTTCTAATAACTGGCGGATATCGCGCAATTTGGCAGGGCCTAAACCAACTTCAACACCGGCGTTAAACACGGTATCCATATCGGCTTCGCTTAAACCAAAGGTTTCCAGCTCCTTACCCGGGAAATACTTGCGGCGCTCACGCACGGGATTTGTTTTTGTGAATAAATGGCCGCGGTTACGGTATCCACTTATCATGTTCATCACATTGATCTCTTTTATAAAATGATCAGGCGTGACGGCAGTTGCTGCACCCGGTTTTGCTGGGCTATCTTTACCAAAATCAAAGCCCTCAAAAAACTTTTGCCAGCCGTAATCAACAGATTCGGGGTCTTGTTTATAAGCTTCGTAAAGTGTGTCAATGTAGGCTGCGTTTCCGCTATCTATATAATTTAGGCGATCCATGAGAAACCAATGTTGTAAAACGGTACAAAATTAAGCATAATACATTCAAATGCTGAAATAATATGCAATTACTTTACTTAAATTTTTCCAAAAAAGACTAACCGGTATGTTTTGAGGGGCTGTGGAAGATTTTTTTAGCAAAATTGCTCAAATAGGAAACCCCTTCAAGCAGTACGGCCAGAAGGCCTATAATGATGGTAAATTGTTCAAAAGGGTTCATAATATAAGTACGTTCAATTACCCCTTTTGTTGTGCCTACTCGCTAATAATGGGGGTTTCGTCAATTGCGTTGGCCAAAGGCAGCCAGGTAATAATAAAATCGCTTTTATCATCTAACTGGTCGGTTGGTTTTGCGGCGTTAAAAAAGCGGTTGCTTTTGGTATCGTTACCTACCCCGGCCACAAAGGCCCAATTACCCCAGTTGCTGGCGGGCGAGTAGTCTATAAGTTTTTCTTCAAAATAAAGCGCGCCTTTTGTCCAGTCAACCTGTAAGTCTTTGGTTAAATAGGTTGCCACGGCCTGCCTGCTGTAATTAGTAATAAAGCCGGTGGCGTTTAGCTGATGCATAGATGCATCAATAAACGTAACGCCGGTTTGGCCGTTTTTCCATTGTTCAAAAAGCTCGTCCTGGTTATCGGCCATATCAGGCGCATCGCCAAACCCTTCCGAACGGAAGAACGTTTGCCCGTGCTTTTTAAACATAAAACGGAAATAATCCCGCCAAAGCAACTCCAGCATAATGGGATCAGTATTGGGCAGGTGATTCTCGCGGTAATAGTTCACTACTTCCCAGTAAACCTGCCTTGGTGATATACAACCTACAGCCAGCCACGGGCCAAGGCGGGATGAATTGCAATTTGCGTTACGTCCGTTTTTATTTTGACCGTTCTGAACCGAACTCTCCAAATACTGGTGCAGTTGCTTTAAGGCTGCAGTTTCACCACCGGTTATTTTTTCGCCGGCGCGTATATCATCTAAAGGCTCGGGCACCCCCAGATCTGTAAGTGTGGGCAGTTCGCCGGCATCGGTAATTTCGGGCACATTAATATATTCCGGGCTAACAACACTTGGCCTAACCGTGCTATCGCGTTCAACCTTCTTTTTAAAGGTAACAAAGCTATCTGGGATATCTTTTATGGGGAATGGCAGGTCTTCTTTATGGTACATAGTATGCCCAATAAAGTGTTTCAGGTTCAGTTTCATTTTCCAAAGGGCAGCCTCTACCCTTTCAGAAACATCAGTTTCATCGGGTGCAACCTCGCGGTGATGGTAAACTTCGCTTATCTGATATTCTTCGGCCAATTGGGTAAGTACGTCGGCAGGGTCGCCGGTACGGATAAGCAATTCGGCACCAAACACCTGCAGGTTTTTCCTCAGATCGGCTACGGCCTCTAACAGGAAACGGGCACGGAAGCTACCGGTTTTTAAAGCACCTAACGGGCTGGTTTTAAAGTAAAAAGGATCAAAAATATATACGGGTAAAACTTTATCGGCCCTGCGCACGGCTTCGGATAATATTTCATTATCATGTATGCGCAAGTCATTTCTAAACCAAACCAATATAACCTTTTCACTCATATGAACAACTAATCTAAAGTTATTTAGATTAGTTACAAAAATGGTAATTATTTATTTGCCCTGCACCTTTCACTACAATATTTGACATCGCCCCAACATTTAGCCCATTTTTTGCGCCAGCTAAAGGGTCGTAGGCATACCGGGCAGATTTTTTCAGGGATGTTTTCTTTTAGTATCCTGGCCATATTATATATATAACAAATAGTATTACTAAGTGTTATGATACCTATGAGTTTAAAAGATAAGAACGTTCTGGTAGTTGGTGGCAGCAGCGGCATTGGCCTGGCACTGATCAGGCACCTCGCCATACAGGAAGCAAACATATTTAATATATCCCGAAGCCGGGCCGACTGGCCACCGGGTGTAACACACCTGCAGGCGGATGTACTTGGTGATTTAAGTGTCCTTGAGGACAAACTGCCGCAAACCATCCATGGGTTGGTTTACTCGGTTGGCAGCATCAACTTAAAGCCTTTTCAACGTTTAACCGCAAAAGATTTTTTAAACGATTACAAACTTAATGTACTTGGCGCTACCGAAATAATAAAACTTAGCCTAAAGGCTTTAAAAAACGCTGGTGGCGCAAGTATAGTGCTCTATAGTTCGGTTGCAGCAAAAGCAGGAATGCCTTTCCATGCCAGCATAGCGGCAGCAAAAGGCGCGGTAGAAGGGCTAACCTTATCATTAGCTGCCGAATTGGCCTTATACCAGATAAGGGTAAATGCTATCGCTCCATCTTTAACCGATACACCGCTGGCCAAAAACTTGTTAAGCACCGATGAAAAACGTGAAGCATCGGCTAAAAGGCACCCTTTAAGCAAAATAGGTACCCCTGATGATATTGCGCTGGCCACCCAGTTTTTATTGAGCGATCACAGCAGCTGGCTTACAGGGCAAATAATTGGTATAGATGGCGGGCTTGGTAACCTAAGGCCTTTATAAAATAAGGTTGTAAACCAACCGTTTAATTATAGATAGCAATGACAAATTAAAAAAGGATTATACTTAATTTTATACTGTAAAACCAAACATTATGGCAACTGTCGAAAGTATCCAAAAAGCATATATTGATCATGTACTAACCGAAGGCCAGCAGCCAAAATCGGTTTATGTATTCGCCAAAAAAAATAAAATGCCCGAAGAGGAGTTTTATCGCTTTTTTGGCTCGTTTGATGCCGTCGAGCAAAGCATCTGGGCCGATCTTACAGGTAAAACGCTAACAGAAATACGCGGGCAGGAGGTTTGGGCACAGTATTCCTCGCGCGAAAAAGCGCTATCATTCTTCTATAGTTTTTTTGAGTTGTTGAAAAGCAACCGCAGCTTTGCTGTGTACAGTATAAAAAAACACCGCAGTTTGGGCACACCAAAGGTATTGGAGCCAACCAAAGTGCTGTTTGAGAATTTTGCCGAAGGTATTATAAACGAAGGCATGGAATCGCAGGAATTAAGCGACCGCAAATTCTTCAGCAAGCGTTATAAAGATGCGCTATGGATCCAGTTTGGTTTTGTGCTTAACTTTTGGATAAATGATGATTCGGCCGGGTTTGAAAAGACCGACGAGGCTATTGAAAAAGGCGTTAACGTAACGTTCGACCTGTTTCAGCGTTCGCCGATTGACAACCTGTTTGAGTATGGCAAGTTTTTGGCTAAAAATGGTGGAATAAAAGAGAAAATGGGATTTGGAAGTTTCTAAGCATGCAACCTTTGCTGCCATATTTGATATGGATGGCACCCTGATAGATAACACACCGTTCCACTTTAAGGCCTGGCAGAAGCTTTTTAAAAAATGCGGATTGCCCGAATTAAACAGGGACACCTACTTAACCGGCATTAGCGGTGTACCTATAATAAACACGCTAAAAAAATACTTTGGCAAAGATTTAGGCGAGGCCGACTTAAAAGCGCTGGCAAAAGAAAAACAACGACTTTACGAGACAGCTTTTAAGCCCTTTTTACGGCCCGTAAACGGCCTTGAAACGTTTTTAAACGACCTTAAAAAGGCCGGAGTTAGTATAGCACTCGCCACATCCTCAAACATGGATGATGTGGATTTTATTTTCGGCACCCTTGCCATAAGGAAATACTTTGATGCCATCATCACCGGCGCCATGGTAAGCCAGCCTAAACCATCACCACAAATATTTTTAAAAGCCGCCGAACAACTTGGCGCCCACCCCGAAAAGTGCGTGGTGTTTGAGGATTCCCTATCGGGATTAGCGGCCGGCAACAATGCAGGCATGAAGGTTGTTGGTATTACTACCGCCCATCCTGCCCAAAACATTACCAAACTGGCCAACCTGGTAATTAATGATTATGCGGACATAACACCGCAAAAATTGGCTGCATTATTTGATTAGATATACCATGAGTGAGAATACCGCTAAAGAGCAAAACAGCATACCCACCAGTAAAGTTGAACGCAGCGCCAAATTTGTAACCACAGGTTTTAAAATTGGCGGCAACTATATTAAACATTATTCCAAAAAACTGTTTAACCCGGATATGGATAAATCCCAGCTGAATGAGGATAATGCTACAGACATATACCAATCGCTTAGTCAGCTAAAAGGCAGCGCGTTAAAAGTAGCGCAGATGCTGAGTATGGATAAAAACCTGTTGCCGCAGGCCTATGTAGATAAATTTACGCAATCGCAGTATAACGCGCCACCGCTTTCGGGCCCGCTTATTGTGCAAACGTTTAAAAAATACTTTGGTAAAAACCCCGATCAGATCTACGACAAGTTCAACATCCGATCAACCAATGCGGCATCAATTGGCCAGGTACACCAGGCCGAACTAAACGGTAAAAAACTGGCCGTAAAGATCCAGTATCCTGGCGTGGGCGATTCCATCTCGTCCGACCTTAAACTGGTAAAGCCATTCGCCTTCAGGATGCTGGGCATGAGCGAAAAGGAACTTGATATTTACATGCGCGAGGTAGAAGAGCGCCTTTTAGAAGAAACAGATTACGAACTGGAGGTACGCCGCTCGATAGAGTTTTCTATAGCCTGCAAAAATTTGAACAATGTGGTGTTCCCGGGTTATTATCCCGACCTGTCAAGCAAGCGCATCATCACTATGGACTGGCTGGAAGGCCTGCATTTAAAAGAATTTTTGGCTACCAACCCCTCACAGGAACTGCGCGACCAAATTGGCCAGGCCCTTTGGGATTTTTATAACTATCAGCAGCATGAGCTGCGCGCTGTACATGCCGACCCCCACCCCGGTAATTTTATGATAACCCCCGAAGGCAAATTGGGCGTGATTGATTTTGGCTGCATAAAAGTGATGCCCGATGATTTTTATTACCCTTTCTTTTCGCTTACCTCAACAAATTTGTTTGACGATAAGGATGAAACCATCAAAGCTTTCCGCAACCTGGAAATGATATTGCCTAATGATACCCCGGCGCAGATAGAATTTTATTACACTATGTTTAAACAGATGATAAGCCTGTTTGCAAAACCCTATATCACCAATACGTTTGATTTTGGCCAAAAAGCTTTTTTTGACGACTTATTTGGATTTGGCGAAAAGGTAGCAAAAATGCCGGAATTTAAACAAGCACGCGGCGTAAAGCACTTCATCTACGTAAACCGCACAAATTTTGGCTTATACAATATATTGCACGATTTACAGGCACGCGTTAAAACAGATACCTATAAGCCACATGTTGAAGTCGTGGCCTAACTTAAAGGCTAAATAAATTTAATAACCAATGCAATAGAAAGGCAAAGAGTACAGATCCAGGCAAGTGTTGCGCGTGTATACCAGGCTTCAATTTCGTTTACGCGGCCTGTACCAATATATGACCTGGAACGCCGCCGGCAATACATACCCAACGATATCATCGAAACAAATAAAATACAAATAGCAAAGATGATCTGTTGTTCAAAAGTATGTGTGAGCATAATATTAAATTATCACCGGTTAATGTGCAGCATCAACCCATAACCATATCTGGCAAAATTTCACCAGATATTATTACACTAATACGTTAATGTTAAGTTTAAGGTTATAGGCTTTTAAAGCAAATATTTATGCCCAGTACAAGCAGCAGATCATTTTAGCCCGGATTATAACCGGCATTTTTTTGAATAATATGGAAATTTATGTCCTTAGTGGCATTACACCGCACTCAAAACAAACTCCGCAACCATAACAAAGGCCAGTACAAAGGTAACCATCCAGGTTACGGCAGACTTCGTGGCCCATATTTGAATATCTGTTACGCGCCCCGTATTGACAAACGATTTAGCCCTTTGACGACAGTAAATGGCGTAAACTCCCAAAAGTACAATTATTGCTATGCTAAAGAATATTAGCATGAGCTGAAAATCTTTTGTAAACATATCTTTATAGTGTAAAATTTTATATAATTAACACTATCTTAACAAGAGCCGCGATAAAAAGTTTATTGCCAAAGTTTTTTTTTGATAAAATTTACTTTAACGAAACATCCCCAACAGTAAACAGGTGAACCTAACTATGAACATTAATCAGCAAACACCCGGGCACTTCTGTTGTTGCACATAACATGAAAGTGTTACTTGCAGGTGCTAACGGCTATATTGGTACGCGGCTTATACCGGTTTTGCTTGAAAAAGGCCATACGGTGGTATGCCTGGTGCGCGATAAGCGCCGGTTTCATGAACAGAATGATTACAGCGAACGCGTAACCCTGCTTACCGGCGATCTGCTCAAAGAAAAAAACATCGAGCCTATTCCCAATGATATCGACGCGGCCTATTACCTGGTACACTCTATGGCGCAGGCCGATGATTTTGCTGCGCTCGAGGCGCTATCGGCACACAATTTTGTGCAGGCAATCAATAAAACCAACTGTAAACAGGTTATCTACCTAAGCGGCATCACTAACGACAGCAATTTATCGAGCCACCTGCTATCGCGCAGGCATGTAGAAGATGTACTGAAAGAAAGTAAGGCAGCACTTACGGTATTGCGGGCGGCTATTATTATCGGCTCCGGCAGTTCATCGTTCGAGATCATTCGCGACCTTACCGAAAAACTCCCCGTCATGACCGTTCCGCGCTGGGTAAACACCAAATGCCAGCCCATTGCCATCCGCGATGTACTGGGTTATTTGGAAGGTGTGCTGCTGCATGAGGCATCATTCCATAAAACATTTGACATTGGCGGGCCGGATATTCTCACCTTTAAACAAATGATGTTAACCTACGCCAAGGTGCGTAAACTAAAAAGGTACATCATCATTATACCGTTCCTGTCGCCTAAAATTTCATCTTACTGGCTGTACTTTGTTACATCAACCAGCTACTCGCTGGCACAAAGCCTGGTTGATAGCATGAAGAACGAAACCATCATGAAAAACCATGATATAGATCAGATTGTAAAACGCGAATGCCTTACTTATGAGGAAGCGCTGAAACTGGCCTTTAATAAAATAGAACAAAACTCTATTGTAAGCAGTTGGAAGGATGCTCTGAATAACGGCTACCTAACCGCCGGGTTTATGGACCAGATAAAGGTACCGCAAAACGGCACGCTGGAATACAAGGTTAAGCAGCCTTTTAAACGCGAAAGCGGTGAGGTGCTTAAAAACATTATGGCCATTGGCGGCAACCGCGGCTGGTATTACTGGGACTGGATATGGAGCATCCGCGGTTTTTTAGATAAACTTTTTGGTGGCGTAGGTTCGCGCCGGGGCCGTACCAGTAACATAAGTGTTTCGCCTGGAGATGTGATAGACTTTTGGCGGGTGCTGCTGGCTGATAAGGCGAACAACCGCCTGTTGCTGTATGCCGAAATGAAACTACCCGGCGAAGCCTGGCTGGAGTTTAAAATTATTGAACGCCATAACCAAACCTTCCTGAGCCAAATTGCTACTTTTAGGCCCAGGGGCTTGTGGGGCCGGCTGTACTGGTATTTAATGTGGCCTTTTCACCTTTTTATATTTAAGGGTATGGCCAAACGGATAACTAATTTTAAAGAAGATAATAGATCATAGGCGATGGTTGATAGTACCAACAATTCCTATGAACCATAACCTATTAACCATGAACTAATGAACAAAAACATCCTCATCACCGGCGGCTCGGGCTTACTGGGCAGGCAACTTACCAAAGCGCTGTTAAACCTGGGCCACACTGTTAACCACTTAAGCCGCAGCCCGGGTAATGACCCGCATGTTAAAACCTTTTTGTGGGATGTTGATAAAGGCCGGATAGATGAACACTGCATTGATGGCGTAGATACCATTATCCATTTGGCGGGCGCCGGTATTGCCGATAAGCGCTGGACGAATGAGCGCAAACGCGAAATTGTGGAAAGCCGGACCAAATCTATAAGCCTTATTTATGGGCTAATGACAGGTAAAGCACACAAGGTGCATACAGTTATATCGGCATCCGGGATTAATTATTATGGTAACCGTGGTAATGAACTGCTTACCGAGGACAGTGCCCCCGCGCACGATTTTATTGGTAACTGCTGTGTAGAGTGGGAAAAAGCGGTTGATGAAGGCAAGCAGTTCGATCTGCGTATCCTGAAATTCCGCACCGGGGTGGTACTAACTACCCAAGGCGGCGCTTTACCACAACTGGCCCTGCCTGTAAAACTGGCTGTAGGCTCGCCATTGGGCACCGGTAAACAATGGGTGCCCTGGATCCATCACCAGGATGCTATTGATATGTACCTGTTTGGGCTGGGTAATGAGCAACTTACCGGCGTTTACAATATGGTTGCGCCACTACCTGTAAGCAATAAAGAATTGGCCGCAGCCGTTGCCAAACAATTACACCGCCCGCTTTGGGCGCCAAACGTACCTGCATTTTTAATAAAACTGCTTTTTGGCGAAATGGCCAGCCTGGTATTGGGCAGCACAAAAGCATCGGCACAAAAAATAGAGGCTGCTGGCTTTAAATTTAAATACCCTGACATTGCTTCAGCATTAAAAGAAATTTATGGATAAGAATACCCCTGTAAGTGTTTTTTGGTTTAGGCGCGATTTACGCGTTGAAGATAATGCCGGCCTGTACCATGCCCTTAAAAGCAGCAAACCGGTAGTGCCTTTTTTTATTTTTGATAAAGAGATACTGGATACACTGGAAGACAAAGATGATGCACGGGTAACTTTTATTTATAAGGCAATTGAGGAAGTAAATAAAGAATGCCATAAACACCATAGCAGTTTACTGGTGATTTATGATACCCCTGAGCATGCCTGGAAAAAACTGCTTGAAGAATACAACGTAGCCGAAGTATATACCAACCATGATTATGAGCCGGCCTACGCAAAAAATCGCGATAGCGATATAAAAGAGTTGTTGGCCAAATACAATATTGCCTTTAATACCTATAAGGACCAGGTTATTTTTGAAAAAGCCGAGGTTGTAAAAGATGATGGTAAGCCTTACACCGTTTATACACCTTACAAAAATAAGTGGTACCAAAAACTAAAGCCTTTCTATCTGAAGGCCTACCCGTCTGAAAAATACCTGAAAAACCTGCATAAATTTAAAGCACCCGCAATACCTGCATTATCAGAAATGGGCTTTATAAAAAGCCAGGTAAATTACCCCGAAAAGGAATATGATAACATAATTGCCGATTACGCCAAAAACCGCGATTTCCCGGCTATAACCGGTACATCGCACGTTGGGGTACATTTGCGCTTTGGCACGGTAAGTATCCGCCGCTGTGCAAGGGATGCACACAAAGCGCACGAAAAAACCTGGCTGAACGAACTGATATGGCGGGAATTTTATATGATGGTACTATATCATTTCCCACAAACGATGAACCATGCCTTCCGCCCGGAATATGACCGCATTAAATGGATAAACAACGAAGAACAGTTTGAAGCCTGGTGTAAAGGCGAAACCGGTTTCCCACTGGTTGATGCCGGCATGCGCGAACTAAACGCCACGGGTTACATGCATAACCGCGTGCGCATGGTGGTAGCCAGCTTTTTAAGTAAAGATCTGTTGATAGACTGGCGCTGGGGCGAGCGTTATTTTGCCCGCAAATTGCTCGATTATGAAATGGCCAGTAACGTTGGCGGCTGGCAATGGGCGGCTGGCAGTGGTACAGACGCTGCGCCATACTTCAGGATCTTTAACCCGGATTCGCAGCTTAAAAAATTTGATCCTAAACTGGCGTATATAAAAAAATGGGTTCCGGAATATGCCGACTTCAGCAAATATCCAAAACCCATTGTTGACCACGCATTTGCACGCGAAAGGTGTTTAAAGGCTTTTAAAGCAGCCTTAAGCAAATAAACTACAGATCTATCCCGGTGATTGTGAAATCAAATTTCAACACAGAATTTGCCGGGATACCAGTTGTAGAAGAAGCACCTAACCCAATTGCTGATGGTAGTATTACCTGCAAAGATGTACCAGTTGTAGCATGATGTTCCAGCACATGTTCTACCGCTGGCCCATATAGTGACTTTAAATCATATGGTGTATATACTACCGCAGTGGTATAGTTAGCATAATCAAAAGAGAAAGTATTAAGCAAAGACCCGCCATAGGTCATTGTTAATTTTGAAAACTCGCTTATTGCACCAACAGTACCCGTACCCGGTGTTACTATTTTATAATAATAATATTTTTTTAACTGTATCCCCGAAGAGTCTATTAATACAAAGTCTTTTGAATAGCCAGTTAAACTATGTGCGGTTAAAAAATTATTAATAACCTTGTCATCATAGGCACTTTGATCGCCAATTACATTCACGTAATAATCCAGGCATTGGTTACCGGCTATACGAGTATTAACATTGGTTATACTTCCTGATCCATAACCACTTACACCATACGCAAGCCTTGATGGTATCAGCAATCGCATACTGCTGCCTTTGTATCTTAAAATATTATGGATTGCAAGCTGCACACCTTCAGGTAAGTTATATTGACTCTTGAAGTAACCCAAAAAACCATTAATGTGATTGGTAATAGTATCTGAAGAAATATATTTTCCATCAAAAGACTTCAGCGTATAAACCAATGATATTTGATCGGAATACTTAAGTGTATCGCCCGTACCTTGCGATATTATTTTATACCGTATACCTGTTGTCCCTGTTCCATCGGGGGTGGTGTCCTCGCTAAAGCCTGTTAAACCGTTGTCAGCAATATACTTTTGTATCTGTTCCTGGTCGTATACCCTTATGTCTGGTTGATCCTGCGTTTTTTTGCAGGCTGATAAGCCGGTTGCTACTATTAATAAAAGGGTAAAAATCTTTTGTTTCATCTAAAGTTAGTTCGTTACATCTAAAAGTTCAATCTCAAAATCCACCACCGAGTTCTTAGGCAGATTTAATTCGGGCTGATCGTACGGACCGTAAGCATATCTTGATGCTGCTATAATACGTATTTTACCACCTTTATTTATTTTCGGGATACCAAGCTTCCATGCCCTTAACACCTCCCCTAAAGTAAAAGAGGGATGAAATTCATTGCTTTCGGCAAACACCTCGCCGGTTAATAGTTTCCTGCTGGTGTAGTCAATTGTTATCCTTGTTGAATTTGTGAACAATGTATTGCCGCTACCTGGTGTATTTATAACATAGTAAACACCAGTTGCAATACCCGCACTGTCAACCCGTTTTGCATCTAAACCCGGATTGGCGGCAAGATAATCCTGTATTATTTTATCATCTATAGCTGCTTGTGTACGTTCTTCGGCAACGGGATCGTATCCCTTTTTGCAGGCCGACAAACAAATAACAGACAGAAATAATATCAGCAGTGTCCTGTTCATTCTATTTTCAGAAGGCAAATTTATTGTTTTATATGGCAAAACCATCAGCTTAACACTTTTTAACAATTAGCATAACGTTAAAAAGTGTGTTTTATGGCTTATAGTTGAGGGTAAGCTGATTTATTTTTTTCAGCATCTCTGTTAAATACTGTTTATCAGCATCGCTAATGTGTGCATTAAGGTAGTTATTAAACTGTTTAACAACGTTTTTTGCCAGTTGGCGCTTTTCTTTACCCAAGTCGGTAAGGTATATTTTTACAGATCGTTTATCCCCTTTGTTAGATTCGCGGTAAATAAGGCCGGTTTTTTCTAACTGGTTTAACATGCGTGATAAACTGGTTGATTTTAGCCCCAGCAATGCAGCCGCCTGCGATACCGTTGTGCCCTCCTCATCAATATTGATGAGCAGGTACCCGATGGATTGTGTAATGCCAAATTCGGTAACTAACTGGTTATAACGGTTGGCAACCGTTTGCCAAACTATTTTCAAAAAATAATCAATAGTTTCCTGATGTTTTACACTGCTTCGCATAACTGACAAACATAACATTTTTAGTTGATTGGAGAATAGTGAATGGTGAGTAGTTATAAAATGTATAAACCTAATTACCATTAGTTAACCATTCACCATCCTCTATTCACCACTCACCATTACTAATACCCCATGGCAGTATCGTCTCCTCTTGGGTCGGCACCACCCTCATACCCTGTTTGGGTTTTTAATATGGCATCAACCCTGCCTATGGCCCCTGTAGATTTTATCAAATAACCTTTATTTCCGAGTTTTATTTTGGCGGCATCATTTAAGGCACCAGCCTCAGTAACCACCTCATCGGGTAGCCATTGATGGTGGAAACGCCTGGCGCTTACCGCCTGCTGTATATCTTTATCAAATTCAATAACATTTAATATGGTTTGAAACACCGATGTTATAATAGTTGAACCACCCGGCGTACCCACAACCATAAACAGCTTACCATTTTTTTCAACGATGGTTGGAGTCATGCACGATAGCATTCGTTTACCGGGCTGTATGCTGTTGGCCTTACCGCCTACCAGCCCGTACATATTGGGCACACCCGGTTTTGAGCTAAAGTCGTCCATCTCGTTATTGAGTAAAAAGCCTGCACCGCCTACAAATATTTTTGAGCCGAATGAGTCATTAAGCGTTGTGGTAATAGATACCGCGTTACCATATTTATCTACAATAGAGTAATGGGTAGTTTGGTCGCTTTCGTAACCTATAAAAGTACCCGGTTGTATGCTGGTGCTGGGTGTGGCCGCATTCCAGTTAAAAGTTTGCATGCGGCTTGCAATGTACCCGGGCCTTAACAAGCTATCCGTAGGCACTTTGTAAAAATCAGGGTCGCCCAGGTATTTGGAACGATCGGCATACACCCGGCGCTCCGCCTCTGTTATTAACTGCACGGTGCTGTCACTGTTAAACCCGTACCTGTGTAAAGGATATGGTTCTACCGATTTTAGCAGCTGCAGCAACGCTATCCCTCCGCTTGATGGCGGCGGCATGGTGATAATTTTATAGTTTTTATAATTACCGGTAACCGGTTTGCGCCAAACGGAATGATAATTATCCAGGTCGGCTTTGGTGAACAAGCCCTTGCCTGCCTTCATTTCGGCAATCATCAGGTCGGCGGTGATACCATTATAAAACCCGGCGCGTCCTTTATCACGGATCAACACAAGCGTTTTGCCCAGATCTGCCTGCACCAATACGTCGCCTTCCTTCCAGCCGCCTTCCTTAAGCAAATAGTTTTTGCCCGGGTTTAGCCTGCGAAATACTAAATCGTTACGATTCATATCTGCCGCAAGGCGTTTGGTTATTTTAAACCCTTTTAAAGCCAGGTTTATGGCCGGCTGCACCAAAGCATCCCATTTTAATTTACCATATTTTTTATGAGCGGCTACCATCCCATCAACAGAACCTGGTACGCCTGATGCCTGGTGAGTGTATAAACTCATATTTGGTATTACGTTACCGTTAGCATCAAGGTACATATCAGCGCTTGCTTTGGCCGGGGCTTTCTCTCTAAAATCGAGCGTGTTGGGCACACCTTTAGCGGGACGATAAACCATAAAGCCGCCACCGCCAATATTGCCAGCCTGCGGGTGGGTAACCGCCAGTGCAAATTGCACTGCCACCGCAGCGTCTACGGCATTGCCACCTTTTTTTAACACATCCAGCCCGGCCTGCGCCGCATCCGGATAAGCACAAACAACCATGCCATTGCTATTACGGGTGGGTTGCGCCCTAACAATTGTTGTAAAGCACGGTAGTATAAGCAATACCGTTAATTTATATAATACTCTTTGTGTAATACTCATGGTAACCATGTATTTTTTGCCAATTTAATGTATTTAGCTATACAAATGCAATGTGGATATGTTGATTATTTTGTGGTTGTAAATCAACCCTATATTTTATTATTGCAGCATACTTTTATGTAATAACAGCATAAAAGCTTATTTATGTCGTTATCTACGTGTTGTTAACAATTATTTTACAAACAGTGGCACCTTTTTAAAAAGCTGTCGTCTTAACAGAAAACAAAATACCGAAATGAAAAAATTTACCTTTATCGCAGTCCTCCTGACCTCTTTTTTATTACTCTCTAAGCGATCGGACGCACAGGATTATAAAACCGCAGTGGGTTTAAAATTTGGCGGGTACGAGAACGGCCCCTCTATTAAATATTTTATGGACAGCAATACTGCATTAGAAGGTATTGTAGGTATACGTAACCATGGCGTGGTGTTTACCGGTTTATATGAGCTGCACCAGGGAGCCTTTAACACCGCTAATTTGAAATTTTATTACGGCTTTGGCGCGCACGTTGGCTCGGTAGGTAAAGGTGTTTATAAACGCTTTGGCAGCGATGATAATGTTTATAACGATAGCCATGTATTGCTTGGCGCCGATGCTGTTTTAGGCTTAGAGTATAAACTACCTGATGCGCCCTTTGCCTTTAGCCTTGACCTTAACCCACGGGTTGAACTTGCAACAGGCCCTTTCTTTGACCTTGCCCCCGGACTGGGCTTGAAATACACGTTTTAAAGTATTACAAAAGATTATTAAACAAGAGAGCCCGTGCAAATTGCGCGGGCTCTCTTGTTTAATTTTACCTACTTAGCTATAATTATCTTTTTCGAGTACACCTTATCGCCAAGGTTCATCTTCAGCAAATAAGTACCCGGCAAGCGGTTAACGGTGTTTATTACCGTGCTAAAATTGCCCGCGGCTATGGTTTGCGATGTTTGGTACACCACCTGCCCCGCGCTGTTAATTAATGATAGCTGCAGGTTACCCGCAGTTTTGGCCACAAAAACAACATTGAAATAGGTATATGCCGGCACAGGGAATATAGCCAGGCCTATATCTGTTGTTTTATCGGGGTTTTTAGCAGTAATGGCATAGGCAAAATCATCAGATGCTGCTGTACAACCATCGCCAACAGCAACCTGTACTTTATAGGTACCGCTAACTAATGGCGAATAAGTAACGCCGGTAGCGCCCGGTATCACTTCGCCGTTTAAAAGCCATTGGTTACCCTCGGTAATACTGGAGCTAAGCACATCCCCTGCCTGGGTGATAACCGGTTTAGTTACCGTAACAGGCACCCTTTGCACGGTTGCACAACCGGGGCTGTGTACCTGCATATCATAAAAATAGTAATAATAATTTTCGGGCGACGGTGTTGCGGAATTCCCTGTTATTGAGAACACGTCACCTACGGTAAACGGATAACCCGTAACACCATCTTTATTACGAAATATGGTTGCACCATTATCATAAGTTGGCGTTATAATATAGTTACCGGCTGCGGGCAGGGTTAAATTCAAGGTATAAACTTTACCCTGGTCGGCAATGTCATTAGGCTGTTCGCCCGGAGCTGCCGTTGTTCGGGTTGCGGTAACGTTTAATGTAACAGACGATACCATTTCTCCATTATCATTTGTAGCTGTAAAAGTAATACGCCCGGGGTTGCCAATATACAGCTTCGCGGTTTCTATAACCATTGGTATTTTGGTGCTTATATTTACATCTGTTGTAAACTGGTTATAAGCCCCTGTTGGGAATACATTTTTGTTCGCCGGCCCTACAGTACTGCTAAAATCATTCAATCCGGCATAAAATCTATTATCGGCAGGTTTTTGTGCAACGGTTGCAGGTGCCCCAAAGCCAACAGGTATAATATCAGTAGCCGATTTATACCATAATATTTGACCATCGCCCGCACCAGACAATTGGTACGCGTTTGTATTAGTACAGAAGTACGCTAATAAACCACTAAGCACGGGCGGGGTGGCAATAACTATATTACCCATGGTTTTGTTGTTGGCCGTTACCGGGTCTGCTGTTAATTGGGTTTCGGCAGTAATGGTATAAGTTGCACCCGCGGTGGTATTAAATTTGCCGCTTAGTGTAAAATCAGTTTCCTCTTCGGGGCTAAGTGTACCTGTGAAGGTTTCATTAAATGTAGTAGCCGTACCGTTTGGCGGGGTAACTGTTACCGTAACCGGTATGTTGCTGATTGAGGCACTGCCAAAGTTCTTTAATCTTACGGTAACAGGCACTGCAGATGCGCAGGTAACGCCGCCATCGGCATTTACAATGGTTATGGCACCTACATCAATAGCCGCCTTTGTAAACTGCACCCTGTAATCCTGCGTCTCGCCTTTGGCGTAAGTACCGCACGCACTTATAGATGCCGGCGTGGCGGTTTCATTTAATACCACACGCAACAAGCTTATATTGCCCGGTACTACACCGGCCGGCACAGCAATGTTGCCGGTAACGGTACCTGTAGCGGTTACCACTGTGGTAGTAGCCGCCAGTTCATCAGCATCAAAACTACCGTTGCCGTTCCAGTCTATAAATATTTTGGCTGCCTTGTCAAAATCGTTACCGCAAGTACCCAAATTAAGGCTGTATGAATATACTTTGCCTTGCTCTAACTGGATAGAAAGACCTGTATTATCAGTATAACCAGTGCAACCCTGCGGCGAGGTATAGTTGATATTTGATAATGAAAAGCTATTGATCTTAGAATCGGCAGTTGATGCCGGGGCCGATGCGCAATAAGGGTTACCACCTGCGCCGGTAACAATAACCGAATACGCCTGGCTGCCAGATTGAAGTGCGCCCTTATGCGAAATGGTAACCGTATATTTTTTACCCGGCACAGCGTTGGCTATATAAACCTGCTCAATATTATCCCTGATGTTATCACCATTTGTAGCTGGTGCCGATGGGTTATCAGGCGTAAGTACCCAGGGTGTAAAAGTTGTTGAGCCATCGCTTAAACGCACATCAAGGTCGTTTACCAGTTTTGGGGTACGGTCATTTATGGTTGTACCGGCGGTAGGTGTACCTTCGGGGTCTGTCCATGATATGCTTACTATCAGCGGGCCGTCGCCCGATGCTGTAATATCAAAAGTTTTGGTTTGTCCCTGGGCTAAAGTACTTTCGTTAATAATACTTTTTGTGCCGTTATCGGTAATAGCCTGTGCGGCTTTGCGCATATCCAGCAGGCCCCATCCGTAAATATAATCGGGGCCAACGTTACCGGCATCAAAAGCAGTGTGGCAAGCCAGTCCTTTTAAGGTTGCTGCCCGCATAAAATTGCCATTGTTTTTTTGTGAATAATACTCCTGCAACAGATATAACGAGCCGGTAACATTTGGCGCTGCCATTGATGTACCCGATAAGGTAAGGTACGAACTTGTGCTTTGTACCCCTACCGATAATACGTTTTCGCCATCACCAACTATATCCGGTTTTACGCGGCCATCATCTGTGGGGCCCCAACTGCTAAAGTAAGATATGGCCACATCTGTACGGTTAACCGGCCCATTGGGTAAAGCCCCAACCGAGCCTACTGTTAGTATATTTTTGGCATTACCTGTTGTTGTAATAATATCATACCCACTATTGCTGCTGATGTTTGCAGGCCTCGCCCCTTTGTTTATAAAGGTTGGGTTTGTACGGCTGGTAAACCCGTAATATGTTGCACCTACAGCCGGGCCGTTGCTGGATCTGCTATTACCTGCCGACTCTACAATGAGATAATATGGGGCATTATACGCTATTTTATCCCATGATTGTACACGGGCATCGTAAAAGCCAAAATTGTAATCTTCATTATCGCCAGGCAGGCCATACCATTCCCAGCGGCCGGCACTTTGGTTATAATCCCAGCCGCCAACATCACCATATGAATGGTTGGAAAGCAGCAAGCCCGATGCAGCCGCACTCATTTCAGATACATCGTTATCAAAATCCCAGGCCGAGAGGGTTGTGGCGCCGTATGCCATGCCTTTTGCGGGGGCATACACACCCTTTGCTATCATGGTACCCGCAACGTGGGTAGAGTGGTCAAGTATACCTGAATTATCTTTAGCTGTTATTGTTCTTCCTGCAAATTCACGGTGTGCGCTGTATACCTGCCCGCCGTCCCAAATACCAAGTTTGTTAAGCAAATTTGCGCTGCTGCCTGTTAAGTTTAGGTTTAATGCACCGCCCGGCTGTACTGTATTGGTACCTGTAGTTGCCGCAGCTGTAGTATTATTATGAGTTATAAGATATATAGGGAAACCCAATTTATTAATACCCTGCAAAGCAACTATATTGCCCGTTTTTGTTGTACGGCGAATGGCCCAACCCATGCCGGGTGCCATTGCTACAGCTTGCTGATAACCAGATGTAAAAGTTTGGCGTGAGGTTATTGTCATCGCATCCAGCTCTCTTTGTTTGGCAATACTAACGGGGATTTGCTGTGCAAAGCTCTGAAAAGAACAGATTATTAACAGAGAATTGAGGACTAAGGTTAGGTATTTTTTACCCATATAAAATATTGATTACAAGCCTATAAATATAGGTTTTGGATAAGATTATCGCAAGAAATAGCCTATATATATCGTTTTGGCTTAAAATTTGCATAACAACCCATATAACCTTCTGTTAATTTTATCAATATTAGCGCACATTCTTTCTCTTAGGTTAAATACACTTCTCAATACAAGTATCAATAGTTAAATCGAGAAAATTAATCTACAATGTGTAGAAAAAATTACCCGCATTTATCATTTATTTTCTATTTAAAACATTCCTTTAAGTTGTAAGCGGGTGCGTTTATAGCGTAAGTGTGCGTTGATTGCCGCAATTAGCCGATTAAGTAATTGATTGATTAGTGTTTGCATAGTTTTTGCACCTACGCGATTAATATTGATTAATGCCCCTAAAACTTTGAAAACACGATTACCAAGATACATTTTCCCAATATTTATATTTTTCTTCCTCTTTGGCAACAGAACAGTTGGGCAAACTATAACAGTAGCAGCTTTAAATAGCGGGCTTAGTCCTGATCCGATTTCATTAGGGAATAATGGATATGTTTTGTTTGGCTTCTCTGTTACATATTCAAGTGCTGCAACCGCCAGTATACTTCAAATAACAACCGTTGGTAGCGTAAATCCTCAATCCATGTTTTCTAACGGTAAATTATACCGGGCCAATTCAGTTAGCACTACAAGCTATTCTTCAACAGGTTTTACCCAGGTTTCCGGAACAGGATCTGGCGGAACCACAAATATTTATCCATCTGTTGTTCAATTTTCAGGCTTAAATGAAACTTTTGCAGCTGGCGAAACAAAAAATTACTTTTTCGTTGCCGACTTTACTGTGACTTATTTTTCCGCAACATCCGTACAGTTTACTATAAATAAAACGCAATCAGATGTTTTTGCAATTGGGCCATCTTATTCTTATCAGAAAAACTCAACAAATACAATAACAGGCCCTCTTTATCACGTAGGGGCAACGCTTAATTGGCGCGGGGGTGCAAATGGTAATGCTAACTTTTCTGATCCAGCGAACTATTCAACGGCAAATGGCAATGCTCCAAGTGTTGCACCAGGCCAATATGATGTTGTACAAATTGGTGTTGTTGACAGATATAATTCTACTATGCCAACCGTTACTGGGAATAAAACCATTGGCAAGTTAGTATTTGGTTCAAACTATGTACCTACCTTAACAATAACTGCGGGAGGCTCACTTACCGTTAATCTCGGCATGACCATTAACAGTGGAGCATCGCCAACAATCGCCAGTAGTTCAGCTTCTAGTTCGGCAACCGTTAATATTGCAGGTACTTCGACAGTTGCTTCAACCGGGAATTTACAACTATCTAACAAAATCACCGTCAATAATACCGGGGCTTTTACATTTTTATCAGACGCAAGCGGAACCGGCTCTTTAGGGGCGCTTCCAAGCACAGCCAGCCTAACCGGGACTTATACTGTACAACGTTGGTTTACCGGCGGCCAGCTTTCTAACCGTGGCTGGCGCTTAATGAGTTCGCCGGTTGCAAACGGCTCAGGGACTTATAACTTTTCAAGCCTGCAAACCAACTTGTATATAACCGGTGCATTAGGCGGTGGGTTCGATGTTTCGCCTGCAAATAATGCTACCGTGCTTTTATATGATACACCTAACAAAAAATTTATATCATTACCCTCAATTACTACAGGCGTAAACGTAGGCAGTGGCTTTTATTTTTACTTTAGGGGTAACAAAACCAACACTCTGGGGAAACTTTCAAAAAACGGGGCCAACTATTCAGCACCAGAATCAAACGTTGTAGGCCTGCAAACCGGCACACTTAACCAACAGGGCATTACCTATACATTATCAAACGCAGGCAGCGCCTATAACCTGGTAGGTAACCCTTACGCATCAACTATTAGCATGCCAAGTGGCGGCGGCAGTGTTGGTAATTCTGCACCATATACAGGCACAACGGGTTTTGTATATACTTATACGCCCGGTGCAAACAGCGTTTCGCCTGCACCATCAACTGTTAATATTGCAAGTGGCCAGGGGTTTTATGTAAAATCAACCAGTAGTACAAGTTCTATAGCATTTACCGAAAGTTTAAAAACCACTACACAAGTAACAGGGTCAAATTTGTTATTAGGCAAACCGGTAGGCACGGGGTTACCTATTTTAAGTGTAAAAATGGTTCAGGACAGTGCTAACTATGACATTGCCCACATACGTTTTTTGGATACTTACAAAAACGAATACGATGAAATGGAAGATGCCGACGATATTACCGGAAGCGGGCAAAGTGTATTTTTAAGCGCTATGACGATTGATGCCCATGCTGTGGCAATAGCATCACAACCACTTGATAAAAAAAGAACATCGATATTTTTAAACGTTAATGATAACTCCAGCGGCCTCTACAGCATCCAAAAAATGGACCTTAGCGGCATACCTGAAGTTTATGATGTATGGCTGATGGACCATTTTAAAAATGATTCGCTTGATCTGAGGGCTAACGATATTTATAAATTTAACCTTGATAAAGCAAACCCGCTAACCTTTGGCAGCACCCGGTTTGAAATAGTGATCAGGAAAAAAGCCTTGCCACCGTATGAATTGGTATCATTTAACGGGCAAAAAACAGGCACCGATGTATTGCTTAAATGGAACACCGTAAACGAGTACGATTACACTTCGTTTGAGTTGCAAAGAAGCACCGATGGAACAAACTTTGAGGCCGTTAGAAACATACGATCAAGCTCGCAGGGGTCATACAATTTTAAGGATATATACAGCAGCAATAATACGGCAACAATATACTATCGCCTAAAACAGATTGATATAAACGATATGGTATATTATTCAAACGTTGTTATCATAACACCAGCCAAAGGTAACGGTACATTCGCTGTATTCCCTAACCCGGCAACTAATACCATACAATTCAATTTAGACCAAACCATTAAGTTGTCATCCGTACGGTTAAACATTTTCAATGCGATGGGGCTATTAATGAAATCGAGCGTTTTTACAGCAAGCACCGGGCAACAGGATGTATCAAACTTAATACCAGGAAATTACACTATTGAGGTAACAGATCTGAATAGTAAAAAAGCAGTACTTACCGGTAAATTCATAAAGCTTTAACCAGCATTACAGCATTCTTATTAAATACATAAAAAAAACCGGCAGGAATGCCGGTTTTTTTTATGCCCTGGCAATGCCAAACCTATACCAAAAGCCTGTATACAAGCAACTTACATACTACATTTTAATTACTTTAACTTAATAATTGTAATATTTTGATAAATAAATTAACTATTGACTAACTTTTTGAGGCGCTTTACGTATAACTATGCTTGCAGCACATGCTATATAATTATTAGTTGTTTTTTTCAAATAAATCCCCCGTAATTTGAAGATACGCGTACTAAAATACACCGCTATGGTTTTTTTGTTACACTTTTTAAGTGTAACGAATGTATTTTCACAAACTGTAACTACTCCATCAGATGCAAACGCTGTTACAAATAGCGTAACTGCCTATTCGGCAACAGGTACCCTTGTAAACATTACGGCCGCATCTACACTAAGCGGCAATACGGGCGTAAACCTTTCTATTGGTAAAACTGCTACAGCAAGTTCTTTTGAAAACGCTACCTCATTCCCGGCAAATGCGGTTTTAGATAATAACCTGACGACGCGCTGGTCAAGCGCTGCTTCCGATCCGCAATCGATATATATCGACCTGGGAGCTATTTTTAACATTAACGCGGTTACCTTAATTTGGGGAACCACGTATGGAAAATCTTATAAAATACAGGTTTCTAACAATACCACCACCTGGACAGACATCTACAGCACAACTACCGAAAACGGTGCAACCGACAATATAACACCCTCAATCGCCTCATCAGGCAGGTACGTACGTATGTTAGGTACGGTACGTGGTGGCGGTACATCAGGCTACTCGCTTTTTGAATTTCAAATATATGGCAGCCCTGCTGTATCCTATTCATTAACCACAACTCCGAACGATTATTTTACCATCAACTCCGGTACGGGGGTTGTAAGTTTAAACTCGGCATCGGTACCTCCCGGTTTATATACTATTGGCATTACCGCCACTTCGGGCACAGTATCGTCCGCTGAATTTAGTACTACTGTTACTGTATTACCTGCCACCACAGCAGCCGCCAGCTATGCGTTCAAAAAACAACTAACGTTAAAAAACTCCACCCTTGGTATAACAAACAATCAAACCAATTTCCCGGTACTTGTTTATATTAAGGATAACGCTTTAATAATTAACAACAAATGCAACAACCAGGTGCGTTACCCGAATGGAGATTTTAACGGCAGCCCCGGAACAAACTACGATTTTGCTTTTATTGATCCCACTTCTGCCGCCGAATTAAACTACCAGATTGAAAGCTACGATCAAAGCACGGGCACTTTACTGGTGTGGGTTAAACTGCCAACCTTATATGCTGCTACAAATAATACATTAAGCTTTTATTTTGGATCATTAAACCCGGCGCATAGTGCAGCTTTTTACAGCAGCACCTGGGCATCTGATTACCTGGCTGTGTATCACTTTAATGAAAACCCGGCTACCGGCAACGTATTGGATGCAACCAATAATGATGTAGATGGAGTACCAACCAACATTACTGCATCTGACGATAAGATACACCTGGCTGCGGGCCTTACAGGCGGAGGGTACAGTTTTAACGGTACTTCAAAAATTATAAGTAGCAAAACGGCCGATATAACTGGCACGTTTACATTATCAGCATGGGTATCTGTTACTAACCCGGGCGGCGATAATAAAATAGTATCTAACGAATTAGATTATGGCCCTGGGTATAAATTAGGCGTAAAAGCAAATGTTGTTGAAACAGAAACCAGAAGCACCAATTTAATAACTACTGTAGGTAACCTGGGCGACGGCGGAACCGTTGCAACCAACTGGCATTATGTGCAGGGGGTATTCACCGGCACTACTTTTAAAAATTACGTAGATGGCGTACCGGCTACAACAACACTTACCAAGATTGCATCTTCAATAACTCCGTTAGCTGGTAATGTTGTTACCATGGGTATTGATCATCGCAGCACTACTGATGAGAACTTTTATAAGGGTTTAATGGATGAGGTACGTATATCAAATGTTATAAAATCTGACGATTGGATAAAAGCTGAGTTTATAAACCAAACAACTTCCTCTACTTTTACCGACTATAGCGCTGCGGTTACGGTAACACAGGCAATTGCAGCATCTATACCCGGCGCGTTAACTTATACTTACAAAGGGGCAACCGGTAACTATACCGATGCCACTAACTGGGACAATACAACTTCGGGTGCTACAAACCTGGCTCCGGCATTTAATGGCACAGCAACATTAATAATCCCTACCGGCAAATCGCTGACACTAAATTCAAATGCTGCTGTATATGGTATTATACTTAATGGCACGGCAACTGTTAATTTAAGCGGGAACGTTTTAAGCGTAGGGTGCAATATTTACAATAACAATAATACAACAGGCGGTATATTATATAACACCAACCCCGCATCACAAATTACCTGGAATGGTACAGTTCCAATCCAAAGTTATGTGGGGGTAAGTACCACAGTACCCGCGCAGGTTGGTAATTTTATAGTTAACAATACGGCAGCAAACGGGCAGGTTAAAATAATGGGTGGCCCGGTTGACCTGTACAATACCCTCACCCTAAGCAGCGGCAGCCTTTTTATTGACAATGCAAACAACGGCGCCTTAACCCTGAAAAGCTCGGGAACCTTTACAGCCAGGGTGGCCGAAATAACCAGCATAGCCCGTACCATAACTGGCAACGTAACTGTAGAACGATGGTTTACAGGTGGTTTAATAGCAAACCGCGGCTGGAGGCTCATGAGTTCACCCGTTAATAATACAGCAACTGTGCCTTCGTCAGCATCCGCCATGTATAACTTTACAAGCTTAAAAACAAATCTTAATATCACCGGTGCAGGCACCAATTTTGATGCCTCTGCCAATAATGGACCTACCATTTTGTTTTATAACACAGCTACCAAACTTTTCGCCGGGCCCTCAGATCCGACTATTGCAAACCGTAATATCGGATCAGGTTTTTATTTTTATTTCAGGGGAAGCAGAACAGGGGCCAATAAACTTGTTAAAAGTGGCAGCGCATACACCGCTCCCGAGGCTAATGTAGTGGGGCTGCAAACCGGGGCGCTTAACCAGCAATCGTTCACCTACCCCCTCTCGAACGCCAACGCGGGTTTTAACCAGGTTGGTAACCCCTATCCATCAAGTATACTAATGCCAAGTGGAAGCGCAAACGCAACACTCATAGGCACTACAAATACCGTTTATACCTATCTTTCAAATTCTAATAGTATTACCGCTCAGCCATCCGCCGTTACCATTGCCAGCGGGCAGGGTTTCTTTGTAAAATCAAACAGCGCTACAAGTTCCATCAACTTTACCGAATCTTTAAAAACAGCCAACCAACTAACGGATGCCAGTTTGTTGTTGGGCAAACCAATGGGCACCGAAGTACCTATGATCAGCCTTAAAATGGTACAGGATAGCGCCAACTACGATATTACTTACCTGCGTTACCTGGATACTTATAAATACGAATATGATGAAATGGAGGATGCTGACGACCTGAACGGCCCGGGGCAGAATGTGTTTTTTGGCGCCATGACCAGCGATAACCACCTGGTGGCCATCGCATCGCAACCATTGGGGCAACAGGGTTCTTCGGTGTTCTTAAGCGCTAATGACAATTACAGCGGCACGTACAGTATTGAGAAAACAGGCCTTTCAGGCATCCCTGATGTGTATGATGTTTGGCTCATCGATCATTTTAAAAATGATTCGCTCGATCTGAGGGCAAACAGCGTTTATCATTTCAATATGGATAAAGCAAACCCGCAAACTTTTGGCAACAGCCGGTTTGAGGTGGTGATCCGCAAAAAAAACCTCCCGCCTTACCAACTTATCTCGTTTAAAGGGCAAAGGGTGGCTAATGATGTGGTGCTAAAGTGGAACACCGCAAACGAATATGATTACACTTCTTTCGAACTGCAGAAAAGTGCAGACGGGGCAACCTTTGAGGCCGTAAAAAACATGCGGTCGGCTTCCATGGGTACCTACTCTTTTAAAGATATTTATAAAGACAAGCGAACTGCCGATATTTACTACCGCCTGAAACAAACAGATATAAACAACCGCGTAACTTATTCTGATATCATTATTATTTCGACTCAGGGAAACGGATCTTTTAGCATATTCCCCAATCCTGCTACTAATGTTATTCAATTTAGCCTTAAAGAAGAAGGTACAAAGGGTACTATAACCTTGAAAGTATATAACTCCATAGGTATATTAATGAAAAACAGTATCTTTACAACACCAACAGGCCAGCAGGATATATCATCATTAACGCCAGGTAGTTACATTATAGAGTTAACAAATAACAATAGTAAAAAGACACTACTGACGGGTAAATTTATTAAGCTTTAGATATGTGCAGAAAGTATAGTTTCGCTTTAGTTATTTTAACCTTTATGTTAAGCATAAGCACCGCTTTTGCCCAAACAGATGAAACACCATGCCCGGGCGACGTGGATGACCCGGCTTATGATCCGAATGGTTGTCACCTACCGCTTGATGCCTGGGTATATGTTTTAGTTATTGCCGCAGTTATTTTTGGCGCGTATAAATTACATCAAAAACAAAAAGCCCTTGCATCATAGTAAGGGGCTTCACACATACTAAAAAGGGGTGCAAATTGCACCCCTTTTTAGTATCCTATATTTTTATGATTTACGCATTGGTGGTGCTAAGTCTAACTGCTTAATAATTCCCTCAACAACTTTAGGTATATCACGCATGGTTTGTTTGGGGTTACGCAATTCGCCAACACCATAGCCACGCCATACCAGTTGCTGGGTTCTGCTGTCAATCAGGTCAATAATAATGGTACCTTCTTTATAATGCACTTTTTGTGCATAGGTACCGCCGCCCCAGCCGTAACCCCATGGGCCACCCCAGCCAAAGCCCCAATAAGGGCGATAAAAACCACCCCAGCCCCAGCCGCCATAAAAGCCACTATAGTAAGGCGAGTAAAATTCTGTTTTAGTACCCCTACCAGTTACAGTTGCATAGCGTACCAGCAAATCGGGGTTTTGCTGCTCAAGTGTTAAGCCTTTGCCTGCTAAGGCTACTTTGGTGGCTTCCTGTATTTTGCCATTGCCAATTTCATCAAGCGGGCGCCATTGTTTGTTAGGGTTTCGTTCCTGGGCAGCCCAGGCAAATGTGCGGTATTTACTTAAATTGGTTTTGTTTTGGGCAGCTGTATAATAGTTATAACTGCTGCAAGCCGACAGGGCCGATACAAAAGCCACTGCCAACACTAAATAAATATATTTTTTCATAGCCTCACCATGTTTTTTTATAACTCTTAGACTTATTGATCTGCAAAGGTTTAATCGGGTTTAATGCAAATCAAAAATAAATTTTTATCCCTTATTTTACGTTAAATATTTTCCTACAATCGGCATACGCCTGCCCATCCCAAATGCCTTGGGCGAAACCCTTAATATAGGTGGTGTTTGGTAACGTTTGTGCTCGGCCATGTTAACCAGTCGTAATACTTTATGCACCACGGCATCTTCAAAGCCCTGTTTAATTATTTCTGCAGATGACCGGCGCTGTTCTATATACTGCACCAGTATCGCATCCAAAATATCATACTCCGGTAATGAATCCGTATCCTTTTGGTCAGGCCTTAATTCGGCCGATGGTGGTTTAACAATCGTATTCACGGGGATTACTTCGCGCTCGCGGTTAAGGTGGCGTGCCAATTGAAAAACCTGCGTTTTAAATACATCGCCAATAACGGAGATACCGCCGCACATATCGCCATAAAGAGTGCCGTAACCAACGGCTGCCTCGCTTTTATTTGATGTATTAAGCAGGATGTAACCGAACTTATTGCACATAGCCATCAGCAATACCGCCCTGCTGCGCGATTGGATATTCTCTTCGGCAATGTTAAACGGCAGGTTGGCAAACTGCGGGTGCAATGCGGTTTCAAAAGCATCGGTTATTTTTTCAATGGCAACGGTTTCTGATTTACAGCCCAGGTTGGCAACCAGGTCTTCCGCATCTTTAAGCGAATGATCGCTTGAGAATTTGGATGGCAGCAGCACCGCCATTACATTCTCCGGGCCAAGCGCCTCGGCAGCCAGTACGCACACCACGGCCGAATCTATCCCACCTGATAAACCCAGGATAGCTTGTTTAAAGCCCGATTTATAAAAATAATCGCGGATGCCTAAAATCAATCCCTGGTGGATCTGCTCAATATCGCTTTCGCGATCGGCCATTTGGGTTGTTTGGTGCTCAAAGGTTAAATCGCCGTTATCCCCTAAAGTATAGTATGCTGTGTGCTCTTTAAAATATGGCATCTCATCGGCAATGTTACCGGCTTTATCAAACACTAATGATCCGCCGTCAAAGATCAATTCGGTTTGCGCGCCAACGTGGTTAACGTATAACAGCGGCAACTTGTATCTACGCGCGTTATCGCTCAAAATAGCAATGCGTTCTTCATCATGGTTATACGCAAACGGCGACGCGGCGATATTGATCATCACATCCGGATTTTGCCTGATCAGCGTATCCATTGGCCTTGTAACATACAATGGGTTCTCAATTGTATTCCATAGATCCTCGCATATGGTTAATGCTATGCGTTTGCCCTTAAAATCAATACAATTAAAACTGGTTGACGGCTCAAAGTACCGGTACTCGTCAAAAATATCATAGTTAGGTAAAAGCGCTTTGTTTACAACTGCTTTTATCTCGCCATTTTCAATAAAATATGCGGAGTTATTAAGGTCTTTTCCTTCGGAGTTATAGTTTGGTGTTGGCAGGCCTATAATGCAGGCAATATCCTTACACTCGGCAGCAATTTGTTTTGTTGCAGCATCACAAAGGCTTATAAATTCATTAAACTCCAAAAAATCTCGCGCGGGGTAACCGCAAACACATAGTTCGGCAAAAACCACCAGGTCGGCCCCGTTTTGTTTAGCTTCGCGGATGCTGGCAATTATTTTATTGGTGTTAGATTCGAAGTTACCGACGTGATAATTAAGCTGGGCTAATGCTATTTTCATTTTTTTCCAGTGAGTAGTAATTGGTTTAGCGGTGAGTAGTTAATAAGCCCGCAGCGAATGAAACCATTCAACTGCTCACCACTTACTATTCACTAACCTCCCTTAATGCAAATAAAAAAATTATTTTTGCTAAAACGCTATATATGATGTCTTATTCGTGTAAAACAACACTTATTTATGTAAGTTTTTTTGTGTGCCTGGTATTTACCGCCTGCAACCGCAATAAAAAGGTTGATGTAAGCAATATCCCGGTTGATGTAAAGGTTGAACGCTTTGATAAAGATTTCGACCAGTTACGCACAAAACCACTTACCCCGCAAATAGCTGCACTACAAAATAAGTACGGTGCGTTTTACCAGGATTTTATTGAACGCGTAATTAAAATAGGTAGTACTGCCGATACAAATTATTACAAAAACCTGCACGATGTTTTTGGGGGTAAGGCATATACCGATCTTAAACACGATGTTGACGCCGCTTACCCCAATACCGATAAACTTAATGCTGAACTAACTGATGCGTTTCGCCATATAAAATATTACTACCCGCAAAAGCAATTGCCAAAAGTGTATACTTACTTTTCTGGCTTTCAGGCGCAAACTACTATTGGCGATGGTTATTTTGGCATCGGGCTCGATCTTTTCCTGGGTGCCAACTCGCGTTTTTACCCGGCCCTGGTAGAGAGCTTTCCGCGTTATATATCGCGCCGTTTTACACCCGATAATATTACCCCGCGCGTGGTAGAAGGCATGGCCCGGGAGGATATGTTCCCGGAGAATGAACGGGATAATTCGCTGCTATCCAAAATGGTTTATAACGGCAAAATATTATACTTTATGGACAAAATATTACCCGATGTGGCCGATTCTACTAAAATTGGTTACACCGCGCAGCAATTAAAATGGTGTGAGGATTTTAAGGGTAATATCTGGGGGTACTTTTTAGAAGAGAACCTGCTTTACGAAACCGATTTTCAGAAGATACAAAAGTACCTGAACGAGGCCCCTTTTACCCCCGGCCTTGGCGACAGCAACGATTCGGCACCGAAACTTGGAGTGTGGACAGGCTGGCAAATAGTAAGGCAATATATGGATAAGCACCCCAGCGTAACCCTGCCCCAGCTAATGGCCGAGAGGGATGCCCAAAAGATCCTGAACGAATCAAAATACCGGCCTAAGAATGTTAAAGAGTAGCGTTGCTATACCGTCTTGTTCCATTTCTAAAACGGGACAAGCGGGACAACTTTAATGCGCTGATAATTAGATAGTTATTGCTGACAAAACTTTGTCAGTATCTCAAGTAAAGCTTCATGATTTTTGGTTTAAAAACTCATAAGCAATGATTTATAAAATTCGGTTTTTGTTCCATTTTTTTGAAAATGGAACAAGTTGAACAGGCAAACCTAACATGATTTTTCCTGACTTTTTTTCGCCCTTTTTCGCCCTTGATACGGCCTTTTTGGGTGCGTATTGGCAAGAATAAATCAAAGCGGATATTTATTACAAAAACTTAACAATCAGCATTTTACAAATTTAAGGCCTGTTCCATTTTGTCCCGAATGGAACAAAATGGGACAGGCCTTTTTCGAAATTTGAGCTGAAAGCCCGGGCTCAACTGCAATTACCGGAGATGCGAAGTATCGCGTCTCTACAAAAGATAACCCACAAAAAAAGCGCTGCCAAAATGGTAGCGCTTTTTTATATCGTATAAAAGATTCTTATTTCAGGATGCCAAAAACAGCTTTAAGGCACAAGCCCGATGCAACTAATAAGATCAGGTTTGAAATTAATGTAGCATGAGGAAACTCTGCAAAACGTAAGTATACACCTACTAAACCTATAACAATGGTAAGAACTAAAAATGTATAGTGGCTTACTGAATTAGCGTTTTCTGTTGACTGTTGCATTTGCTTATGTATTTGGCACAAAAATATAAATGTTTACCGAAAAAGCGATAATCTTTTTTATGAATTAACAGCCTTTTCTTTCTTGCTCCAACCCTGCGGCAGGTTCTCTTCAATCTCGATGTTCTCGAACTCGGCGCTGGCCCTTGAGCCAACAACTTTTGCCCAGGCTGCCATTTTAGCTATGCCCTCTTCTAAACTTACGTTTTTGCTGTTACCAAACACTTTAGCAGCTTTAGAGTGGTCGCTGTGCGCGTGTAAAACTTCTTTACGGGCTTCAAGGTGGGTAACTTTTGGTTGCACGCCAAGTTCTTTGGCAACAACCTGTACCAGTTCGTTAACGGTGTAAGGCCTGTCGGCACCAACGTTAAATACTTCGTTGTAAGCGGCAGGTACGTTTACGCAATTGGCAATGTGCGGGGCAACATCATCAATATAGCTGAACGCGCGGGTTTGCTCGCCATCGCCAAAAATGGTCATTGGCTTTTCCTGCATTATCTGGTTCATAAAAATACCGATCACGTTACGGTACTTATCGCCAATGTTCTGGTTCTCGCCATACACATTATGCGGGCGGAAGATCACCGAGTTTAAACCAAACATGTGTTTAGCGGCTTTCAAATCCATTTCTACAGCATATTTAGCTACACCGTAAGGGTCTTCGGGCTGTGGCACCATGCTCTCCAGCATTGGCAGCTGGCCTGCGCCGTATACCGCTATAGATGAGGTAAACACAAAGCATTTAACTTTATATAATACAGCCAGGTTAATCAGGTTAACAGATCCAATAAGGTTGTTATTGTAATTAAACCTGCGGATAAAATGCGATAAGCCTTCGGCGGCATAAGCTGCCAGGTGGTACACATAATCAAACTTATGCTCGGCAAATAATTTCTCTAACAGCTCTACATCATTTATTGACCCTACAATAAACTCAACACCTTCGGGCACGTGGTCTTCAAAACCGCCGCTCAGGTCATCTAAAACAACAACCTTGTGGCCAAGGTTTAAACAATGCTTTGCTACGTGCGAGCCTATGAACCCGGCGCCGCCGGTTACCAGTGATGTGATCATAATTGTATAAGTATTCTGTTTAGTTTAAATGATTAGTTTTTATTGTGCCTTTCCCAAAGTTAGCGTTATTAGTAAATACAAAAGCATTTACTTAACACCGACGGGTTGTGCCGTTGCTGCAACAGCTTGCAAAAACCAGGCCGCGTGCGGTATCCATTGCTCTGTCCAGCGCCATTCGTCCCCTTTGGCTTCGGTTTTAAAATCGATACCCGAGCCATCAGGGTTGCCATCCTTACCTGTAACACCGTTAGAAATGCCGCCGCGCTGAGAACCATGCCCAAAATTTGATGCCATGTACGGCACATTATTTTTACCAAATCCATAAATAAAACAACGGTTGTAGGGGTTGCCCCCCATTATCCATGATAATTGCTGTGAAGCATACGCACCAAGTGTTGACTTAATTCCCCAGTTAGCCTGCGCCGGGTAAGCCAGCCTGCCGCCCACAATTGCCGCGGTAGCTAACGAGCCGAGGCGCGCGTTCTCGCCCTGCCACCACCAGCCGGTTTCGTTCTCATGCGGGATGAAAAAGCCATCCTTTACCTTACCTTTAAACATAAAACTTTGGCGGGCATAACCAAATGGGTTACTTACCTTAGCGGTTACCGCCAGGTTATAATCTAAAGCCTGTTTTATAGTTTTTAACGCTTCCGCGCGATGCGTTTCATCTTTTTCTGCATCCAAATACCTGGATAAGGCCACAATGGGCAGCCCCGCGTCAGATGCGTGCCAGTAAGGCCTGCCCGCATCATTTGCCAGGAAGTATCCGGCAGGGGCCATTCTTTTGTTAAGATTTGTGGCGCGTTTTCGGGCCTCATCACGGTATAGTGTATCATTGGTAGCTATCCAAAGTTCGGTAGCGGCCATCAGGGCGCAGTAATCGTCAATGATATTTTCTTTACCGTCGTCATCGTATTGGGTATTATACAGCAGGAGGTGTGCGAAGGCACGTTTGGCGCCATCAAGATATTGCTGCGAGGTAAAGTTGCCGTCTTTTTTCCATTGAGAGATACGGGCCAATGCAGCAATAGCCATCCCCCCGCCTTCGCGGAACGCGCATTGGTACTGGTTGGTAGTAATGCTGTTTGCCAGCAAACCCACTACCCTGCGCGCGGCCGGGTTTTTATCAAAATAGCTAAACACGATCATATAGAAATAATCATCGTCAGACAGTGCCCGCATCATATAATCGGCACCATAAAGCGCTTCCTTATCTAATGAATCCTTCAGGTTCCATTTGGTTAGCAGGGCGGGGATCTTATCAGATGTACTCACCATTGACCACGTAACCAGCGGGATTTGCTGGGGCGACATATAGTTGGCATAAGCCAGGTGCGAAAAGTATTTGCTTACATCGCCCGATGCATCGCACCAGCCGCCGCGCATATTAACTGTTTTATTGCTGCCAAAAAGCTGCAGGTTCATATCGGCAGTAAGCTCTTGCGGGGTATTGGCGCGTTGCTTATTGTAATAATGTATAATGGCCGAGAGCGTTTGTTTGGCCAAAGCGTTCTCGCCAATTTCAAACTTGTAAGAGGTATAAAGCGCGCCTGCAACTTTTATCTGCAGGGAGTATTTGCCTGCTTTTGCGAATGATGAAAAATCTGCCTTGTAAAACACCTTTCCGGGGCGCCATTCGGTAATAACCTGGGGTGCGCCCAATATGCCTGTAAAAGCAATTTTACCGGAGGCGTCAATCAAGCTAAAAGGAAGTTTACCTATTGCCTTAACATCTAACTGCACTACAGCCGTTTTTGGCGCGTTGCTATCAAATACAATTTGGTTTACGTAAATAACAGGTTTTGCATAAGTGATGAATGGGTGTATCAAAAACAAGCTGAACAGCAATGCCTTATAAAGACTTTTCATTTTTTTTTGTGAGATTGACGTTTAGATGCAAAAAGGCCGCAATACCTTTATTTAAAAGATATTACGGCCTAAAAATAAGCTATTTTAGCAATCTATCAATTTTTTATCGCCCAAACAGATACGGAGCCCGGGCGTACAAAAAATTCGGCCCAGCCATCGTCGCCAATAGTTATCTCGGCATCGTGCTTGCCCAGGTAATCAACAAAAACTTTACCGGCATGGCGCTGGCCAATTTCCATCTTTTTATTGCCCTCCTCTCCATTTGATATCACTACCGCGCAGCCTGAGTTTTCGTGTTCGTCGTCGCCTTCGCGTGTCCAGCCTATGCAATTAGGGTGGTCAAAATAATCGCGCTGGTGGCCATAGGCAATATGCTTGCGGGTGTATAGCAGGCTTTCCAGTTCGCCAACCGGGGCCAGTATTATTTCGTGGTCGTTGCCATCTTCGCCTTTGTCGGTATATTTTGAGCCGTACAGGTCGGGGTAAAACACACATGGGTACCCACTTTCGCGCAGCAAAATAAGCGCGTAACCTATTGGCTTAAACCAATAATCAACCGGTTGGGTTAATGATTGCAGCGGTTGGGTATCGTGGTTCTCAACCAGTGTAACTGCCCTGTCGGGGTTAGCTGCTACCAGCGTATTATCAAATATGGTGGTCAGGTCGTAGCTGTTGCCCTGTACCGATGCCTCGTGCAGGTTATTGTGCAGCGGTGCGTCAAAAAGCGACATGCGGCCGGCGGTAGCTTCAATGTATTCCAGTAATAAGCTTACCTCGTAACTCCAGTATTCGCCAACCGTAAATAGTTCTTCGCCTGTCTCGCCACGCATGTGATCCAGCCAGTCGTTATAAAAATCGAAAGAGATATGTTTAATGGCATCCAGGCGCATCCCGTTAAAGCCAACCGTATCGTGGTACCATTTACCCCAGCGTTTTAATTCGTCGCGCACGGCGGGGTTACGGGTATCAATGTCATCCAGCATCAGGTAATCAAAGTTGCCGTTCTCATCGCCCACAACATCCTCCCAGGCTTCGCCATATTGGTTTTGGATGCTGAAGATAGCGTTCTCGCCGGTAGCGTTATCATGGTCAACCCCGCTAAAGCATTGCCAGTCCCACACAAACTGCGAGTAATTGCCCTGCCTGCCGGGGAAAGTAAACTTAGTAAAAGCCTCAATCTCGTATGGCTCGCTTATAAACTCGTTCCGGTTCTCGGGGTTCACCTTGCGTACAATAACTTTTTCGGCTTCGTCTGCCCCGCCCATATGGTTTAGCACCACATCAACATATACGTTTAAACCTGCCCCTTTTGCTGCCTGTACTGCCTCCAGCAATTGCTGTTTTGTACCGTATTTGGTACGTACCGATCCCTTTTGATCAAACTCGCCAAGGTCATATATGTCATAAACATCGTACCCTACCGAGTACCCGCCTGCCGCACCTTTTTGTGCCGGTGGCAGCCATACTGCATCTATCCCTATACTTTTCAACCTACCCGACTCGTTTTTTAAATGCCCCCATAAACTTCCGCCGCCGGGGTAGTACCATTCAAAAAACTGTAGCATTGTAAAATTTTCCATGTGCCAATATAATTTATCACCGTACAACTTAAGCAGCGGCTTTTAGTTTTGGGTAGATATAAAAAAATCTTTATTTGTTCGCCCTGCAATAATATTTTTCGGCCTTGTTTACTTTAGTTACCTTGCTTTTATGGATACCAACGTATTTATATATCTTGAATTTTTAAGAAAAACGCTGTTACCATTACCCGGCGTAACCGAAAAACCGGCTTACGGCACACCTGCCTTTTATGCAGGCAAAAAACTATTTGCCCGCATAAAAGAAGACGGCGAAACCCTGGTCATTACAAGCGGCGAGCGTAATAAATGGGTGGGCCTGTATCCTGATGTGTACTTTATTACCGACCATTATTTAAATTATGATTATGTATTGGCCCATCTGGCTAAAGCCGACCCTGAACAATTAACGGAGGTGCTGTTGATTGCATACAAGACCAGGGCTACTAAAAAACTGATAGCGGAGTTTGAAAGAAATAACCTGTAACATAAGTTGTTTATTGGCATCATACTTGTAATTAACCCTATATACATTTACCAAAAAACATAAACATCATGGGCTTATTAAAATTTATAGCGGTTGGCGCAGCCATCGGGTACGGGATAAACTACATTACCAAAAAAGGCCCTGACGGCCGTTCCATCCTGGATGATATTACCGAGGATGCACCACAATGGTTTGAAAAAGCTAAAAACTTTGCAACCGAAAAGGTAGAGCAGGTTGTAGAACAAGCACGCCCTAACGGCGGATATTGATCATCATCCGTAATTATTATAAAAAAGCAAAGCCAGCCTAATAAATAGGCTGGCTTTGCTTTTAGCTACCTGTTATTATTCATCGCCTTCATAAAAACCGGGGGCAATAGCTACTGATAACAGTGCAGGCATATGCTTATCAAGCAGCTTCTTCACCAAATGCAGGTATGTAATTTGTTACACCCCAAATTAAGGCATTGCCCAGTAAATAATTGAAAGCACTTTGTTCAGTTATTCTTACATTTCCGCTTCCCGTTCACAACTAAAGAATCCCGTTCATTTTGTTCATTAATTTGCAGCTAACAAATCAACTTTCTTTATTTATTAAATTGCCTATGCATTAGCCTTACAAGTGATACGTTTTTTTTGAATATTATGAATAAAAAGTATTCTCTTTGAGATGGACAAAAAAACTTAATTCACAGAATAAATAAACTAAAATTTAAACTACATGAGTACCGAAACCACTTCGACTAATGACCCCGACGGCACAATACCGGTTGAAATTGCAAGAGAATGGGCCGAAAACTGGCGCACTTATCTATCCACCAGTAGCTCTGAATTTGTTGCCCGATCATTTCTTATCCCCATTATTGATTTTCAAAACATTTTGCTTTACAACCCTGATGCCGAAGCTGTAAGAGCGTTTATCGGCCTTGAATCGGCAACAGATCCGCTTAGTGCAAAACTAATGCTGGTACCTGTAGAGAACGGGCAGGAGGTACTTGTAAAAGCAATAGTTGGCGGAGGATTGGGAGATTCGCAAAGTAACGTGTATGATTTCACCAAAGCTTGCCCGCCTGAGTGCCCTGTTACGGTTGGAGATACTTTAGACGCGTAATTTTACATTCAATTTCGGATGATGTTTATAGGCTTTATACATATATTTAAGGCCTATAAACATCATTAATGCTATATTTAATTTACGTAACCTATATTGTACCGGCTGCTATATTAATGCCTGTTTTAGCAGGCATTAAAAACTATAACTTTTTAACAAAACCATTAAGGGTTATCCTGTGGTTTTTGGTGTTTCAGGGGTTTGCAAATGTTATCAATTTAACGATGATAGCATTCCACTATTATACAACCACCTTGTTTCATATTTATAGCATTTTTGAATTTTTATTTATCTCACTATTTTACAGCAAGTTTTACAGCTTAAAAAAACAAAAAAGTATATATGCTTTGATCGCGGTTTTTACTGTTTTATGTATTATTAATTACCTGTTCATTCAAAATAAAATAGAATTTAATACTTATACACGCCCTTTAGAAGCTATTATTATAATTGTTTACAGTATGCTTTTTATACTTAAGCAAAATAACGAGGAGCAAAATTGGGGAGATAATGTTTATAATTGGATAAACGCCGGGATACTGATCTATTTCGCAAGTTGTTTATTCATGTTTATTTTCAGTAATTATTTACTTGGCGCCGGCAAACTGATTAACAGAATTGTTTGGAGCGCACACGATACCATACTGTTGCTTCAATATATTTTATTCGCCGTAGGACTTTATAAATGCAAAACACACCGGATAACATCTACGTATTAGTAATACTGGGAATGGCAGGGACCTTTTTATTGGTCGTATCGTTCATTTTCTTTTCTATTCGTAACCAAAATAAATTATTAAGGCAACGCCAGCACTTTCAACAGGCACAGATAGACCACCAAAAAGAGTTGTTACGTGCTGTTATCGAATCGCAGGAGGCCGAACGAAAACGCATTGGGCAGGATCTGCACGATGATGTAGGCACCACGGCATCGGGCTTAAGGTTGCTGATAGAAATGTTTAAGCCCGGTGATGATGTTAAAGCTCATCAGGATTTCACCCAATCTACCAAAACAATTATTGATAAGATAGTTAAGGATGTACGCAACATCTCGCACAATCTATCGCCCTCTACATTAAGATATTACGGCCTGGCAGCAGCAATTAATGAGCACTGCACTATTATCAATCAGTCGGGCAAGTTAGAAATAGCACTCGTAAACAATGCCGAACAAGCTTTAGAGAAACTACCGTTACAAACTTCAACCGCGCTATACAGGGTTTTAGAAGAATTATTAAACAATACCATAAAACACTCGGGCGCAAGTAAGGCAAACATCAATCTTAACATGGTAAATGATATGTTACACATAGATTATGCTGATAATGGCAAGGGCCTAACCGCAGATGTGGAATTGGTAAAAAAAGGGATGGGCATGCAAAATATAGAAAGCCGCTTACTTAACATTAATGCCACCTACTTACTTGAGCCTTACTCTGGCAAAGGTTTCCACATAAAAATTGAAAGCCCTATAGTTTAATTATGAGCCAAATCAATATAGTAATAGTTGATGATCAAAACCTTTTTAGGCAAAGCCTCTCATTACTTATAAATTCTATTGAGAATTTTAAACTGATGGCAGAGTGCAGCAGTGGCCAGGCATTTATTGACACGCTAAAAACTTTTGATATAAGGATTGATATTGCCATTATTGATATGGATATGCCGGGCATGAATGGCATAGAGCTGAATAAATACCTGCAAAACAACTACCCCCATATTAAGGTAATTATACTAACTGTACACGCTAACGAACTATTAATATCACAAATGATAAGTGAGGGAGCATCATCCTACCTCGTTAAAAATTGCGATAAGGATGAATTGCTTTTAACCATTAACACTGTATATAAAACTGGCTTTTATTTTAATAAACAAATAATAAAATCGTTACGGAGCGGTGCTAAAAACCGCCCGGCGTTGCAAGATCTGAGCGGCGCCCCCATTACGTTATCTAAACGTGAAAGCCAGGTGCTTAAATTGCTTTGCAGAGAATACAACAATGTAGAAATAGCAGCCGAGTTATATATAAGTGTGCGTACTGTTGAAGGGCACCGTGTTGGCCTGATAAATAAAATAAAATGCCGCACCACAGCCGGCCTGGTGCTTTTCGCTATCAAATATCAACTGCTTGACGCATCTTTTTAAAAACCACGTAAAACTACGTGATTTTAAAATCACGTAGTTACCCCACCCCGCCTATTTTACTATACTACTGGTTAGTTTTATTAATTTCATAATTAATCATCACAGCACTATTACAGATAAGTAAAATTATTTAACTTTCAAACAATCGGTACGTTTATAGTAAAAACCGCCCCTGATTTTTGCCGTAACTGAATGACTATATTTACGTATAAATTAAATATTCTGTAAGGCTCTAAAAATGGACATAGTATTTATTAGCAATCAAATTAAGTATGATATTTTAAATATCTGTGGCCTGCCTGTAGAACAGTCTTATAATTTATTGACGAATACCCCCTTACAATCAATAGGATATGACAAAGACGAAGAATTATGCAGAAAGCTTGAAGAAAAGTTACGCATAGTAGCCGAGGAATATAAAACAGGGAAACGGGTAGTAAAGGGTGCTGTATCAAAAAACTTAACCGTACGCCAATGTATTCAGTTAGTTATTGCTTAACAAAAACAAACCATATAAATAGCAGTAGAATAATCGTCATAGATGACTACATTATTACCTCAATACTACGAATTACTAAAAACAGCCGTATTAACAGAAGCGGGGCTATCAACCATAACACCCTGTGACTGTAAGGTAATTTCGGCCAGTATATTTAGCAAAACCAAGCAAAGCATTAGCGAAACCACATTAAAACGTGTTTATGGTTTTGCCTACAGTAAGTTTAAACCCTCATTATTTACCATAGATGTTATGGCTAAATACTGCGGCTACCCAGGTTGGGAAGGCTTTTGCCTCGAAAAAGATCAAAACACCGTTAAAACTCAGGATATAGGTGCCGGTTGGGAAATACTTAAATTAAATGCCGGCAAATAACCAACTTTACATAAACAGGATGCCAGTGCATTTACAGATTATATGAAGAATTTATTTTAATGCATTATGTATAAAATGATCATACCTAGATACTGCGCGGGCGGGCTTACCGCTAATCTTTATTTTAAAGCCATACCGCTGTACAATACTTAACCTTCCACCTAATCACAATTGCAAAAGGCGTTTACAATGTAAACGCCTTTGCTTTTACCCCCTCCAGTCCAATTTTCAAATTTATTTGGCGGCGCATAATTTGGTATCTAAATGAATATTAGCGGGTTTGCAAAATATTTAGCTGTCAACCAAACAATTGTTTATTAAATTAACAAACAATTAAACATTTGTTAACAGAAATAACGTAATATTGCAAATGCAATAATTTAAAATGTACATCTATTAAAATGTTACAAATAAATTACAATTAAATTCTTTGCATATTAAAACTTAGTGTTACTTTTACACTATTAAAAATAACAAAAATAGTCTTCTCATAATTTAGGTTTATAATTGGTTAGTAAAGGCCCCTGCCCATCAGGGGCTTTACTTTTTTACAAGATTTTTTAATACGAATAATATAAAATTTAAAACAAGCATTTGGCATTTCACAAAAATTGCTACTTTTGCCATCCCAACATACGGGGGATTAGCTCAGCTGGCTAGAGCGCTTGCATGGCATGCAAGAGGTCATCGGTTCGACTCCGATATTCTCCACTCAGACACTTAATGCACCTGGTAATCAGCTATTTAGCTACTCACCAGGTGCTTACTCTGACAAAACTCTGCCACAGCCCCTCAATTTCGGGGGCATGAAAACGGCAGAAATCACCTACACAACCCCCAAATTATTCAAGGGAAAAAAGATTGATTCGGTTCCGAAAGGCTCTACAAAAGCCCGTGAGGAAGCCAAACAAAGCTGGTACATTGAATTTTTCTTTTACGATCCGGCGACCCGTAACATGGAGCGGTTCAGATTCAGCAAAAATCTGAACAGGGTAAAAGATCCCAAAGAAAAGCTAAACTTATTCAATGAATTATTAGAAACCTATAGCGAAGCCTTAGACGGCGGCTGGAGTCCTATAGACGAAAGAAGCAACGAAAAACTAAAGCGGCAGGTCGTTTCACTATCCCTCGAAGAAGGTAAAGTTCTTTTTGAAGCCTACCACCAAGCTAAAGGCACCAGGAAAAAATCAATTCAATCCTATCTTTCTAAGGTTAAAATGTTCATCACCTATTACGGGGAACATAAAAAAGCTAACGAGATCAGCGATTATGAGATCACCCACTTTTTAGACCATCACGAGCAAAAAGAAAAATGGCTGGGTGTTACTTACAATAATGCCCGTATATCGCTCAACAACTATTTCCGGTACCTTAAAAAGAATAAATACATCGACATCAACCCGGTAACGGATACCGAAACAAGGCGAAAATTAGCGACTGAATCGCATCAGGTATTTTCTGATGCTGATTTTAAATCTATCATGGACTGGCTACAGGCCAATGATCCTTACTGCCTGCTATTCGTCAGGATGATCTATTATACCTGTATCCGGCCCAAAGAATTAAGATACCTGCAATTAAAGTTCATCAATTTAGAAAGTAACACCATCACGATACCCGCTTCTGTTGCCAAAAACAAAAAATCCCTGCCGGTGCATATCGATGTGAGTTTAAGGAAAGAGCTGGATAAACTTGCCATTCCGAAATACCCCAGGGAATATTTCCTGTTAGGTTCGCCAGAAACTATAATAGCTGAACATAAGATCGGTGAAAATACGCCTTACGACCGTTTCCAGAGGTGCCTAAAAGCTTTAAAACTCAAAGACAAAAACTACACACTTTATTCCTTTAAGCACTTTTCAAACGTCAAAAAGTTTAAAGCAGGCTGGACACTGGCGGAAATATGCTCTGCTAACAGGCATAGTAGTTTAGTGGAAACTGAAACTTATCTGAAAGACTTGTTGAAATTCGTTCAATCGGACAAGTTGATACCCGCTATATAACAGCTATTTCTTTTTCCTGACTGATCCCAAAAGGATTTCGGCCATAAACCGTTCCTTTTGGGATTTCTTTTTTAAATGCTTTGCCGGGAAATGCAGCGTATGTATTTCGCTGACCTTTTTGGTAATATCGGATAGGATAGGAATTGAGTTTATTAATCCCTCTAACTGACGTTCTTTAGCATCCAGCTTTACAATCAGTTCCACCAACCGTTGGACGATCAATTTTACCGGAATATCACCCCTTTCAACTTGCAGTAATATTTCGGCTATCTCCGTATTTTGCTCTTTTACTTTTTCTGGTAACATAGTACAAGCAAAGTTGACCATCAATTAAATAGATTTTGGCAGTCAATAGCAATGGCGAAAATTCTTAACTTATGTTGTAAAGGCGAAGGCAAAAGAAGTTTAACTTTGACATTATAAGTCTTTAACCTGTATGCGATCAACCCCCAGTATTGAGATAAGTCCAATTTTGCTTCGAGATAATACTGATAAGATCAATGAATTAATTGGTTTTATAGAAGCAAATGACCTAAAGGTTAGGAAAATAAAAACGGAGCCCTTTATGATGGCATCAATTCTTTATGAAAAGGTTGATGGGATGTGGAATATACATCTATACAATTATACCCGGCACAGGGGAACGGCATTTCAATATATCTATTTAGCCTTAGCCAGCATTTTGCGGCGTGAAAGAATTTGGTTCAAGACCATTAATCCTATCAGTCTTGACGAAATTAATAATAGAATACTGACTGATCATTTTTCAGGTAAAACTCAATTTACGCGTCAAGAGGAATTTAGACAGGAGGTTTTGCAAGGGATTTACATTGCCTTTGAAATTGATCTTCTATTAAGGCAAAAGAAGGTGACCGGTGAGGAGGTAATCGGTTTGTTTCATGACAGCGAATATTTACATGAATTGGCTGGCTTTGGCTCTGCATTGCGTAGAAATGGATTTGAAATCCAAGCAAAGGAAATCAGTGATTACTTCTGGAAAGAAAAGCAATACGATTTTCTCAAAACCATTGAACGTATTGATGAGTGCATAGATAAGAATGCCATCACCGAAAAAGATTATTTCTATTTACAAAAAACGAGATTCAAGGCGCTAAAAGACATTGATTTCGATGCAAAATTTGATATTTTTATGAAAGACCATAACGTAAAATTTGAATTTGATTTAGCAATATCATTTGCTGGAGAAGACAGAGAAATCGCAAAAGAAATTTCAGAAGCCCTTAAAAATAGAGGGTATAGAATATTTTACGATGAATACGAGAAGTCTAAAATGTGGGGTAAAGACTTGTATGAGTATTTATCTGTTATTTACAGTACCAAAGCCAAGTATTGTTTAATTATATTATCTGAAAGTTATGTTAAAAAGGACTGGACGAGGCTTGAAAGAAAAGCTGCACAATCCAAAGCGTTTCAAGATGAAAACGAATATATTCTACCTTTAAGACTTGATGATGCGGTTGTACCAGGAATTCTTCCCACTACTGGCTATATTGATTTTAGAAATGAAAAATTTGAAAACATTATCGACTTATTAGTTCAAAAGATCAATAACTATGGTGACTAACGTTATCTCAAGAATATCAATAGATTAGCGACATTCTTTCGCCATTTCTAATCACTCCCACTTTCCAAATTCGTATCCCCTCACTTTTGGCTTAACAAAAAAACAAGCCATGATACGAAATACAGTCATCCAAAAATTACCCCATCAAAAGCACATTCCGCAAATAAACAAAACGACCGTCCACAGCCGCCGCAAGACCAGCACAACCATGCGCCCGTTTGCACCTTTAGGTGTCAAACAAAGCGCCGGAAATCCAAAGGATTGACGGCAGCCCGAAGGGCAAAAAACAACAAACCAAAACGAAGTTTTACCAACGACCGCAAGGGAGCAGACCAAACACACCAGTGTTTGGCAAGATGTACGTTTGTCTACACAAACGGATCTTGCCCACTCCTTTCAGTCGGGGAATGACCGCTGCGGAACTTGCGGTCATGGAATTTAAAGGTGTATTATGGGCAGGCCAAAGACAGAAAATAGGGAACAATTATATTCAAAAGTGGTGCGGACAAGGGTAACTAAAACCAACTATCAACGCCTTGAAAAATTACTGGCTAACAGCAATTGCCACTCTATCGGGGAAGTAGCGCGAAAGATCCTTTCCAAAGAGAAGATACTATGCCTGTATAAGGATGTTACCCTAAGTGGCACAATGGAGGAATTGGCCCGTATCAGGAAGGAACTTAAAGCTATCGGTATTAATATCAACCAATTGACAAGAGGGTTTAACAGTTCACGCAACGAATCCAGCAAAGCATTTTATACGGTCAAAGCGATTGAACGTTCGAAAGAGATCGATGCAAAGATCGACCGGCTCATGATCTTGGTTACCTCACTGACTCAAAAATGGTTGCAAGAATAAAAAGCGGTAAAAGCATCCGGGGCCTGCTTAATTATAATGAGAACAAGGTGACCGCCGGATCAGCGCAACTCATTATGGCCAGCCTGTTCGGTACGGAACTGGAAAACCTGAAGTTTTCCGACAAGCTCAACCGTTTCCAGCATTTAACCGAACTCAACGACCGGGTTAAAACCAATTCGGTACACATCATGCTCAATTTCGATGAAAGCGAAAAACCTGACACGCTTACCATGCAGCAGATCGCAACGGCTTATATGGACAGGATCGGTTTTGGCGACCAGCCTTATTTAGTATATAGGCATAATGATGCCGCGCACGCACATATTCATATCGTAACCACAAATATTGAAGCGGACGGCAACCGGATCAGTTTGCACAACATCGGTAAAACCTTATCCGAACCGGCAAGGAAGGAACTGGAAATAGAATTTAATATGGTTAAAGCCGATAGCAAAGCCATCAGTAAGGCCAACCGGATCAAACCGATAGCTTTAGAAAAAGCGGAATATGGCAAGACACCTACCAAACGTGCGATCACCAATGTGGTCAGCGCGGTGGTCAGCCAGTATAAATTTACTTCGCTTGCTGAATTTAATGCCGTATTAAAGCAGTTCAATGTTATTGCCGACCGGGGCAAAGAAGATACCCTGATGTTTGAAAAGAAAGGGCTGATCTATTCGATACTGGACGAAAAGGGGCATAAGGCCGGGATACCATTCAAAGCCAGCAGCTTGAATGATAAGCCGACCTTGAAAAACCTGGAAGCCAGGTTTGCGCAGAATGAAGAAAAGCGCAAACCATTTAAAGAAAACCTGAAAGGAAATGTTGATAAAGTATTCAGGAAATATAATGGCATCACTAAAAGCACCTTTATTAAGGAACTGCAAAAAAGAAATATCCAGGCCGTATTCCGGCAGAATGAACAGCGTATTACTTACGGGGTGACTTTTATAGACAACTTTAACAAGACCGTATTCAATGGCAGCGACCTGGGCAAAACCTATACTGCAAAAGGGCTAACTGAAAAATTTGGCCCCATTGATCAGCCGATCAAGCCAACCTACCTGCCGGCCACACAGAAAACGGATTATTTAAATGCTGATGAATCAACAGATCAATACCTGCAACCAACGGCATTTGACAAATTGCTCCATAACCTGATGGGCAAAGGCGGGGATGGCGGCGCGCCACTCGTTACCCGCAAAAAGAAGAAGAAACACGAACAGGGTAAAGGATTATAAACACGACAATTTAAGGAGGATATTTTATGAACACCGGGGAAGACACACAGGGACTACGCAAGATCATCGATTTTACCAGGCTGATCAGCATATTTATATTGGCGATACACTTTTATATCGCCTGTTTTACGGCATTTCAACAATGGCACTTTACCGCAGATATTACCACACGCATCATCAGCAATATCGCTAAAACAGGATTATTCAATAACATCTGGAAACCCAAAGTCGCCGCACTGCTGATGTTATTGATTTCCCTGGTTGGTGCCAAAGGGAAAAAAGAGGCAAAAATATATAAACGCGCGATTGTAGCCTATTTGCTCAGTGGCTTGTTGCTCTATTTCATCAGCCAACTTGCCTTATACCTGTCCGCGCCGGTAACCTTGATAGCGTTTACTTACATGGCAATCACCGCAACCGGCTACCTTTTAATACTGACCGGCGGCACATTATTGTCGCGCCTCATCAAGATTGGCTTGCAGGACGACATTTTCAACATAGAAAACGAAACATTTCCCCAGGAGGAACGGCTTTTGGAAAACGAATATTCGGTCAATCTCCCAGCTACCTATAAGCTGAAAGGGAAACAGCATCAAAGCTGGATAAACATCATTAACCCATTCAGAGGTACACTGGTTACCGGTACGCCGGGTTCAGGTAAATCTTACTTTGTAATTCGTCATATTATTACCCAGCATATCAAAAAGGGCTTTACCATGTTCGTCTATGATTTTAAGTTTGACGATCTAACCAAGATCGCTTACAATACGCTATTGGATAACCGGGAGGGCTACAAGATCGCGCCGAAATTCTATGTCATTAATTTTGATGATCTCAGCCGTACACATCGCTGTAATCCGCTTGACCCGCAAAGTATGCTTGATGTAACAGATGCCAGCGAAGCGGCTACTACCATCATGTTGGGGTTGAACCGCGACTGGATCAAAAAGCAGGGTGATTTTTTCGTGGAATCCCCGATCAACTTTGTTACGTCCATTATCTGGTACCTGCGCAAATACAGGGACGGTCGGTATTGTACTTTACCGCATGTGATTGAATTAATGCAGGCCGATTACGATCCTTTATTTGCCGTATTACAAGAGGAAGAGGAAATTAAGGTATTAATCAATCCTTTTCTATCGGCTTTCCGGCAGGGGGCTAAGGAGCAATTAGAGGGGCAAATCGCCAGTGCAAAAATTAGTCTGGCCCGTTTATCATCACCACAGCTTTACTATGTATTGTCAGGTAATGATTTTACGTTGGATATCAATAATCCTGCTGCGCCGAAGATCGTTTGTATTGGCAATAACCCTCAGAAAACACAAATATATGGTGCAGTACTCTCCTTGTTTGTCAACCGTCTGCTTAAACTGAATAATAAAAAGAACATGCTGAAAAGCAGTTTAGTGTTTGATGAATTTTCATCGATTTTTGTTAATGGCATTGATACGCATATCGCGGTTGCCCGTGGTTACCGTTCGGCTACGACCTTGGGTTTGCAGGATCTGAGCCAGTTGAAAAAGGATTACGGGCGTGATCAGGCAGATGTAATTATGAATATCGTGGGTAACGTAATTAGCGGACAGGTTACGGGAGACACGGCCAAACAGTATTCAGAGCGGTTAGGCAAGATCATGCAGGACAGAACAAGTATTAATATTTCGAGTGAAGACACTTCGGTCAATAAATCAAAACAACTGGATTATGCGGTACCGGCTTCAAAGATCGCTACGCTGTCTTCAGGGCAGTTCGTCGGAATGGTGGCTGATGATCCTGATAATAAAATAGACTTGAAGATCTTTCATAACGAGATACAAAACGATCATGCTGCTTTGAAAAAGGAGGAGGATAATTACAAGCCGATACCGGTTGTAAAGCAGGTATCATCGGAGGAAATACAGGAAACATATGCGAGAGTTAAAGAGGATATTAATAATCTATTGTTTACAGAGTTGGCCATGATTAAGGCACGAAATGAAGCGGAAGCAGATACAGGCGGTGCATTAGCGATGAGGAAAGTGAATGAGGGTTTAAATCTAACCAAGGTTGACAACAATAAAAATATTGAGCGGTCAATCTCTATGTGACAATAATCTTGCTTAATAGTTTTTAAGATCATAAGGCTATTATTGCGGAAGTACAAATACTGTTTAAACAGCGGTGGCTGCCATTTGCATGGTAATACAACTCATGAAATTCGCGATTTAGTTAGGGCAAAAAGCAAGGAAGCAAAATATATGGAAGAAATCGTGTAAGAGAGCCAGAATCGCGCCATTATATTTCGTTACTACCTCCTTAACAAGTTACTCCCTTTCGCCAAGCTATATAAGTCAAATTATCTATGCCCCGACTAAACAGCTGCTCATAGAACTTCATAAAGTTTTCTTCCTGGCTGCAAAACTCCCTTACTTGTCGCAGCAAGTCCGAAGCATGCTCTAAATAATAACTTTCAAATTCTGCCAAAGTGTTGAACCGCCCGGACTTCGATTTCACCACCCTGAAAATTTCCTTTTTCAGGCGCTCATCACCTGTCAGCAGCATTCGTGCAATGGCGTCCGTGCCGTCAATGAAAAGATAACATTGTTTATAATTCAAATTAGCTTTACCTGTTAGGAATGCACGAGCCAAAGGCTGTAATTCATACGCTCCCCATAATGCGACGCCTTGCACAGGATTGTTGGCTTTCTCTGGCACAAGAAAAAACACGAACATCAAATCCATCGTCAGAAAACCAAAGTCCCAGTCTTCGTCGCCTTTTTTAAATCCAAAATTGAACGCCGGAAATCCCATAAGTTATTTAATAAGATTAGCTATCGTTATTTGACATTTCTAAAATAGTGAAGATAGTCCTTAAATTTTTATTCAAAAGTGTTAAAACTTTTGCATTTAACAGCTTTGACGCCTTATTTACAGTCCATTTTTTACTTTGCGCTAATTTTTTGTTAAATTCGTTTAAACAAACTAAGAATAATGGCGGCCCTTAGCAGCCTTCCTGATGACGAATTAGTGCTTTTGCTAAAGCAAGGTAGTGAGATTGCTTTGTCCGCGCTGTACCTTCGTTACTGGGATAAATTATTGATAGTTGCCATCAACCGGTTGGACGATCCGGCAGAAGCCGAAGAATGCGTACAGGATGTTTTCTTTCGCCTTTGGCAGCGTCGGGAAGACCTCCAATTGTCTCATAGTTTAGCAACCTATCTGGCCGTAGCCGTAAAATACCGGGTGATTAACGCGATGGATAAGCAATACCGATTACGTACCCGCATGGAACGTAGTTATGCTGATCTGGTCGAAACAAGCGTTTTTTCTGCGGAAGATTACCTGTTGGAAAAAGAGCTGTCAGAACAAATCGCTAACGCAGTTAATCAGCTCCCCGAAAAATGTCGCATAGTTTTTAAACTGAGCCGTGAACAAGGATTAACCCATAAACAAATTGCAGCAGAACTGGATATTTCTGAAAAAACAGTAGAAGCGCATATTTCCAAAGCCATGAAAGAAATTCGTGGTAATTTAGCCACTACTGTACCGGCATTTGTGGCTTACATTATCAGCCAGCGTATATAAAATCTTTTCGTTATTTCCCCTCGCCGCCAATATTTTACTAAAACTTTATTTTATTTTAATATCGACTAAGGGTAATTCCATTTTTTTCTGACTATAGGAAAAAATTAGTAAATGGAAGCGCAAAATCGTAAGGAATATTTGCAGGAACTGGCCCACAAATTGAAACAGGGCGGCCTCACTGACGAAGAACAAGCTTTTTTTGATACCTGGTACAATAGCTATAAGGACGAGTTATTGGAACTGCCAGAAGATTATGCGCGAAACTCAAACGTAATTCGCGACCGCATGCTCAAAAACCTGAAATTACGCGTAAAAGCGGATAAGGCTAAACACGGCCGGGTGGTTCCTATCTATTGGCGACGCACCGCCGTTGCAGCATCTATCCTGTTTTGCTTAGGGTTTGGCCTGTATGAGTATACTACTCGCCAAAAGCAAACCGCAACGCCAACCGTCGCGAGAACTAAAGTGCTGGATTTGCCACCAGGCAATAATCAGGCTACTTTGACCTTAGCAGGTGGCCGTCAAATTATCTTAACCAGTTCATTAAAAGGACAAATTGCCGTTCAGGGCAATACAACCATTCAGGCCAATGCAGGTGGCGCTATTGCTTACAATGCCTCAAGGCAATCTGAAACGGCCATTGCTTATAATACCCTATCAACTACCAGAGGACAGCAGTCGCCCGTTCCCTTGGTTTTAACTGACGGCACCAAGGTCTGGCTGAATGCGGCTTCTTCAATTACTTTCCCGACAGCTTTCAATGATAAAAATCGCGAAGTGAAAATCACTGGAGAGGTATATTTTGAAGTGATACACAACGAAAATAAACCGCCGTTAAGGATCATTGCCAACGGACAGGTGGTGCAGGATATTGGTACAAAATTCAATATCAATGCCTATGCTGATGAACCTGTGGTCAAAACCACCTTATTGGAAGGTAGCGTACAGCTAACCGCTGGTAACGCTGTGAAAACCTTAAAGCCTGGTCAGCAAGCCAAAGTTAAAGACGGTACGATTAAAATTATACCGGATGCCGACACGGAAGAAGCGATTGCCTGGCACAAGGGTTTATTCAAGTTTAATAATGCGGATATTCCGTCTGTGATGCGCCAGTTAGCCCGCTGGTATGATGTAGATATTACCTATGAGGGTAAAGTTTCAGACCGTCAATTTTCGGGTAAAATGTACCGGAATATCAGTGCGATGAAAGTGTCGGATATCTTGAGCTATAATGATATCCATTTCAGGATCGAGGGTAAGAAAATTATTGTAGAACCATAAGCACACCTAATTATAGATAAAGATTAACACCCTAAAACAAGAAAGGAACCTATGGGAAAATTAGACTAACCAAACAGCAAGGAGCCTTAACGGAAAAACCGCATCCCGACGGCGAATCAGGATACGGAATAAGTTGGGTTAACCCTCCCGATAAATCGGGAAAAATATCAATTGGAACATTGTATTCATGTATTACCCAACAATTACAAAAGTAATGAAATTAAACGCTTTTACTAAGGCCACACCCAATGCGTGGCTTCCCAAAAGATTTCTCATAAATGGCTCCCTTAAAAGACAAATAGCGAAGACCATGAAATTAACGACACTGCTACTGATTGTGGCCCTCATGCAGGTCAGCGCTAAAGGGTTCAGCCAGAAAATTAATTTGAGTTTAACGAATCAACCTTTGGAAAAGGTGTTGCATACTATAGAATCCCAAACCGGTTATGTGTTTTTCTTTGACTCGAAGCTGGTAAAACAGAATGTGTCTGTTAAGGTAAGTGATGCCTCGATTACCGATGCTTTAAATGCTTGTTTGAAAGGCACGGCGTTGACTTTTCAGATTGTCGATAAGACAATTTTCATTCAAAAAAAGAAAGAGCAAATGTCTGCACCCAATGTTGTACCGGTGCCCGTGAAAGTTTCCGGGCGAGTAACGGACTCTTTGAATAAGCCTTTGCCTGGTGCTACGGTGATGAATAAGAATACTCAAAAGGCGGTTTTGACAAACGAAAACGGTGAATTTACGCTTGATGCGAACACCGGTGATCGGATCGCGATAAGCTTTATTGGTTATAATGTCTATATGTTTTCGGTAACGGAGGGTATGGCGGCGCAGAATGTGGTGTTACATGAGGGAGTGAGTAGGTTAAATGAGGTAGTGGTGAGTACAGGCTATCAAGAAATTCCTGCCGAAAGAGCGACAGGTTCTTTTGTGCAGGTGGACAATGCCCTGCTAAACCGCCGGGTAAGCACCGGTATCCTCAGCCGGCTGGAGGACGTCACCTCCGGGCTGGTGTTCAACCGCAACGTGACCGGCCGTACGAACGACATCAGCATCCGCGGCCAGAGCACCATCATGGGCAATACCCAGCCGCTCATCGTGGTCAATAATTTCCCCTATGACGGAGATATCAATGATATCAATCCCAACGACGTTCTAAGCATCTCGGTGCTGAAAGACGCGGCAGCCGCCTCGATCTGGGGATCGCGGGCAGGCAACGGGGTGATCGTGATCACTACCAAGAAAGGTAACTATAACCAGCCCCTTAAAGTTTCCTTCAATTCCAATGTGACCGTCGGCGCCAAACCCGACCTGTTCTACCAGCCCAGAATGTCCTCTGCCGATTACATCGGCGTGGAACAGCTGCTGTTCAAACAAGGGTACTATGAGAACGCGGAATCCTCTTATAACCATGTCGAGCTGACGCCCGTGGTACAGCTGCTGATCGCGGAACGGGACGGCAAGCTGAGTGCGGACGAAACGAACCGTCAGATCGACGCGCTGAAAAACATCGATGTCCGCAACGATTTTAACAAATACTTTTACCGGAAAAGCGTCAGCCAGCAATATGCCTTAAGCCTGCAGGGCGGTACCGGCAGCCAGAAATATTTCCTTTCCGCGGGTTACGATAAAAACCTCGATAACCTTGTCCGGAACGGTAATTACCGGGTGACCGTCAACGGCAACAATACTTATACTTTTTTAAAGGATAGACTGGAGCTCGGTACCGCGCTGTATTACACTTCCGGGAAGACAAATTCTAATAACCTGGGAACCGATAATATTTATGCCTCCACCAGCTCAGGCTATCTGTACCCGTATGCAAGCCTCGCTGACGCATCGGGCAACCCGCTGCCGATCCAGCATGATTATAACGCGGATTTTATTAAAAGCGCCCAACAGCAGGGGCTGCTTAACTGGCAATACGCACCCTTACAGGAATTAAGACTAGCCGATAATACCAGTTCGGTGACCGACTACCGCCTCAACGCCAACCTCAAATATAGGGTCCTGAATTCACTGAATGCCGAAGTGCTGTACCAGTACGGCCGCTTCAGCAGCACCAGTCGTAACCTGCACACGCCGGACAGTTATTTCAGCCGCAACCTGGTCAATGATTACACCCAGGTTGGCGAAGACGGCACCCTGACCTATCCGGTTCCCAATGGCGGCATCCTCGATATGCAGGATATGACCGCCACCTCACAGGATGTCCGGGGCCAGTTGAACTATAGCCAGAACTGGGGCGGCAAGCATGCCCTGAGCGCCATCGCGGGCTATGAGCTCCGTGACCTGCATACCACGGGCAGCACGCACCGCCTGTACGGCTATGACAGCGATCATGCCACCAGTACCGCCGTCGACTACCTGACCCAATATGTCCTGTATGCCGATCCGTACTCGTACATTTCAATACCCAACAACGATCTGCAGGCCGACCTGAGGGACCGGAACCTGTCCTATTACGCGAATGCCTCCTATGCCTATGATGATAAATATACCCTGTCGGCCAGCGGCCGCCTCGACCGCTCCAATATCTTCGGCGTCAACACCAACAGGCAGGGCGTGCCGCTCTGGTCTGCGGGCCTCGGCTGGAACGCCAGCAGGGAAAGTTTTTATAAGCTTAGCTGGCTACCTTACCTGAAATTGCGGGCTACCTTCGGTTATAACGGCAATGTTTATAAGAATATCTCCGCCTATACCACGGCCATGTACTTCGCCGCGGGAACGGACTATTCCGCTACCGGCCTGCCTTTCGCGCAGATCATCAATCCGCCCAACCCCGAACTTCGGTGGGAACGGGTGCGCATGGTCAACTTCGGTGTGGATTTTGGCCTGAAGAACAATGTGCTCAGCGGTACACTGGAGTACTATGATAAAAAAGGCATCGACCTGATTGGTGCTACGCCGTTTGCGCCCTCCACCGGGATCACAGATTTCACCGGCAATTACGCGGGTTCTTCCGGGCGTGGGGTGGATGTGACGCTGAAAAGCAACAACCTGACCGGGCAGCTGAAATGGGCCACCAACTTCCTGCTGAGTTATACCACCAGTAAGGTCACCGGCTATAAAAGTAAGTCTGACGCGGGGAGCATCCTTACTTTCGGTTACGGTTTCCAGCCCTATCCGGTGGACGGTAAGCCGCTGAACGCCATTTACAGTTACCCATGGGCCGGGCTCGACCCGCAGACCGGCGATCCGCAGGGTTACCTGAACGGGCAGGTGAGCAAAGACTATGGCAAGATCATCAGCAGCGCGACCGCCGGTAACCTAATCTATAACGGGCCCTCGACGCCGACCGTGTTCGGAGCGCTGCGGAATACCTTTTCTTGGAAGCAGCTTTCCCTTTCTGCAAATATCAGTTATCGCCTGGGCTATTATTTCCGGAAGCGTTCCGTGAACTACGCTTCAGTCCTGAGCGGCTACGGCGGACACGGAGATTACAGTCTGCGTTGGCAGCAACCGGGCGATGAGCAGCATACTTCCGTACCTTCCGTACCGGCCGCGATCAACGGGAATCGGGATAATTTTTACCTGTACGGGGAAGAACTGGTCCGCAAAGGGGATCATATCCGCCTGCAGGATATCAGCCTGAGCTACGATCTCGGACGGGAGCAATTGAAAAGGCTGCCTTTTTCCCACGCACAGTTGTATGTCTACGCCAATAATATCGGCCTTCTCTGGAAGGTGAACAAGGATGGGATCGACCCCGATTACCAGCTGGGGCCGCCGCCGAGGACTGTTGCGCTGGGTTTGAAATTTGATTTTTAATGTTGTAAAACGATAACAAAATATTTAAATATGAAATGTAAAGTGACATTTTACCGGATGGCAGGGCTGGTGTTTTTTATAGGAGCAGCTTTTCTTATTAGTTGCCAAAACAAGTTCCTTGATCCGAAGCCGGATTCATCCTTATTGGTGCCCTCCACCCTTAAAGATTTCCAATCGCTATTAGATAATGAGAATTTTATGAATACTGCACCGAGTTTAAATATAATTGCCTCGGATGATTTTTATATCACACCGGAGGGGTTGACTGCATTACATGCCCAGTACGAAAAGAATACTTACACTTGGGAGAAGGACCAGTTTGCAGGTAATACAATCCTGGACTGGAATGCGCCGTATCAGCAAGTCTTTTATAGTAACGTCGTGCTTGATGGGCTTAAGGCTTTAAAAACGGCGGCAGGCGACCAATCAGATTTCGACAGATTAAAAGGGAGTGCGCTTTTTTACAGGAGCTTTGCCTTTTACGAACTTGCACAAAGCTTCGCGTTGCCATATGACATGGCAACCGCCAGCCATGATTTGGGCATACCTATCCGGTTGACCGCAGATGTCAATATAAAATCCTTAAGAGGCACCCTTCAGCAGACTTATACGCAGCTGATTAGCGATTTGGAAGAAGCTGAAACGCTGTTGCCTGCGCATTCTATCTACCCAATTCGACCGACTAAACAAGTAGCAGATGGTTTATTGGCAAGGATTTTTCTGAGTATGAGGGATTATGACAAGGCGAAGTTTTACGCGGACAAATGTTTAGCTGCGGGCGCAACTTTACTGGATTATAACACAGTATCTACAGGAAAATCGAACCCTTTTCCGCTAGGGGATTCCTCGCCTGGCGGTAATATAGAGAATCTCTTTTTTGTTAAGCTGACCAGTACGTTTTATTTCTTGTCTGCACTCACAAGTGTTGTCCCTGAACTCTATGCTTCCTACAGCGATAATGACCTGCGGAAATCTCTCTTTTTTACCTCAAACGGCAAAGGGGGATACCGGCTAACCGGGAAGTATACCGGCTTCAGCGCTTGGTATGGTGGTTTAGCCACCGACGAGGTCTACTTGATCCAAGCGGAATGCCTCGCACGTATCGGAGACAAAGATGCAGCCCTTAACGATCTTAACCTCCTGCTGCGAAACCGGATGAAGAAGGGGACATTTGTGGCACAGACGTCGGCGACCAGTACAGACGCCCTAGATCTAATATTAAAGGAACGTAGGAAAGAATTATTAGGGAGGGGATTGCGTTGGGGCGATTTGAGGCGATTGAATAAAGATCCGAAATACGCAATTACCCTGAATAGGAACATTGCGGGCCAAGCTTACATGCTGCCGCCGAATGATCCAAAATATGTTTTTCCGATCCCGGACGATGAGATTAGAAATAGTGGTATAGAACAAAATCCCAGATAATTTAAAATGAACATTTTATTTAGACGACTTGCACTATTATTCATAATAGTGGCAAATCCTTTTGTGAGCTTCTCTCAAAACTCGAACATTTTCCCGGTAACCATTGGTCAACAGGTTCCAGACATTACACTTAACGGTTTGATTAATTCTAATTCAGAAACCCTGAAACTTTCAAATTTTCGAGGGAAACTGTTAATTCTAGATTTTTGGGCGACATGGTGTTCACCATGTATTGCTATGATCCCTAAAATGGATTCCTTGCAAATTTTGTATAAAAATAAATTGCTGTTTTTACCAATAACGTATCAATCCAAAGTAGATGTTGATAATTTTCTGGAACGACGAAAAATCGCTATAGGAAAAATAGATAATCAACCGATGGTTGTCGGAGATAAAACTCTTTCAAATATGTTTCCACATGCCAGCCTTCCTCATTATGTATGGATTAACGGGGAGGGGACTGTTGTCGCAATTACTGGCTATGAGGAAGTGAATTCAGAAAACATTGAAAAACTACTACGAACAGGTAATTTGAATTTAGATAAAAAAAGTGACCAACGGATAGCTTATGACGGAGAACTACCGTTAATAATTGCTGGTAATGGCGGCGATGGACATAATTTGTTGTATCACACGGTGTTTACCTCCAATACACTTGGACTGAATGCGGGTTATTCAATTTCGCCCGATGATAGCTTACGATCTAAAAAGATTACGGCAACGAACGAATCACTTTTACGATTATACATGCTGGCGTATGGGGAAGGAATTCGATATTTTGGAAAAAATAGACTATTGTTACGAGTGAAACAACCAGAACTTTTGACAACTCAGTTGAAGGGGCCTCCATATGAGGATTGGTATCGCGCACATAGTTATTGTTACGAAGTAATGGTGCCACCCGCAATGTCTCGCGACGCATTTCATATAATGCAACATGATCTGGAATTGTTCTTTAGTGCTTACCAAGCAAAAGTTGAAACAGTAAAAACCAAGTGTCTTGTACTTGTTCGCACCTCTAATATGGACAAATTGAAGAGCGCCGGCGGGAAAGCGGAGGTGCATTTTGACTTATACAGTGCGCACCTACAAAACACTTTTCTCAACCAACTTACCGCTCGATTGGGAGGATTGTATATGCAGAACTCACCTATCCCAATTATTGAGGATGCAAAGTATAATGGCAGGGTAGATTTAAATATCCAGGCTAACCTCAGTAGTCTAGAAGCGGTAAATACTGCACTTCGACAATACGATCTCAAACTGGAAGAACAGGAGAGGGAAATGGAGATGCTAGTGGTAAGTGATCGGTAGAACCTAAAGAAATATTTAACAGAAAGATTTAACTATTCACCATCTTTTTAGAAAAGGCTTTGTAAGCCATCGATTTTAAATAAACAATATATGGAGTTAAGCCAATACGAGTTTCTTTCTGAAGTATTTTTAAGGGCTCCTTTTTATAGTTATGAGGATTATGATTTGTCCTTATTGCCGAAGATAATTGATAGAGAAGATTTTCGAAATGCGATTTACCTCGCAAGTCCGGACTTTTATTCTGTGTTAAATAGAAAGTCTTTTGATTTTGACCAGCTGAACGATAAAGAAAAATTCAGCCTCTATAAATATTACAATCGGATGAGTTTTAGGTCGACACCTTTCGGAAGTTTTGCTTCATTTAGTGATGCATGTTGGGGAGATGATCCTGTGATTGAACTTGTTGAAGCAAATAAATCTAATTTACATCTTTTACCAGATCAAAAACTGCGGATGCAGCTATTCAGCCATCTTAAACATGGTTTAGCTGATTTTAAGCTTAGATTAAATCCAATATGTTATTTAGTAGGAAAAGACTACCGTTTTGTCAAAACCATCGAAGATAGTCGCGGGCATAACAATTTCTCTTTAGAAACTATTGCAGCGGAAAGCTTAAATATCTCAATTGCTAATCTGCTTAAGACCGAGCCACGTAATTATCGCGATTTGATTCTGTGGATTCGTGACGAGGCGGATTGCTCTATTGACGAAGCGGCTGATTATCTTGATTTCCTAATTAACGAGCAGTTCATATATACACCCTTTTCAGGAAGTATCATAATCGTCGAAGAGTTATTTAACAAGGATAAATTATGGAACACAATTTTGTCTGGTGCAACGGGCGCTTTTAACAAATTTAAGGATGTTCCATTAAAAGGACTATCTGATATTTTATCAATTTCAGAATCCTGGAAGAAGGCTTTAGAGGATATTAATATCAAAATCCCTAATCATCCCTTTTATTCAGCGGTTGAACGACCTGTAGCGAATGGTGGGCTTGATATCAACGATCAAAAACACTTAGCAAAAGCGGTCGAAGTCATGCAACGAATCGCAGTGCCTTTTAATCCACCGAATCTGGAAAAGTTTATAAAAGATTTTAAAGAACGGTTTGATATGGCAAAAGTTCCATTACTTGTTGCATTAGATCCTGACACTGGTTTGAGTTACGGGAATCTGATAGATGACCGCAAAGGAATGGAAATTCTCGACGATATAAATTTCCCTGAATCAAAGCAAGAGCCGAAGCCTGTAAAATGGGCAAAAATCCATCAACTCATATTGAAGGAATGGGTGATGAATAAAGACAGAGCCCCATACGCTCCTGTTGTTTTAAACGCAACCCAATTTTTGGATCTGGATGACCCAAATCCATCTGCGCTACTTCCATCAACTCTTGCCCTAATGTTCAGAAAGCAGCAAGGTAAAATATTGATTGAAAGTTTGGGGGGATCTACAGCAACCTCTCTAATCGGTCGATTTACCATATTCAGCAATACTATTGATGATTTGTGCACCAAACTCGCTAACTATGAAATTCAGGCAAATGAAAATGTCGTTTTTGCAGATATTGGGCAACTCTCAGATACGCATGTTGATAATATCAACCGTAGGAAAAAAATTTACGATTATGAAATACTCATCAATGTCTATTCTACACTAAAGGAAGAAAACCAGATAAGACCGGATGACCTGCTGGTTTCAGTGGTAGATAATGAACTTATTTTGGAATCTAAGCTGCTGAAAAAGCGTGTGATCCCACGGCTTACCACGGCCTATAATCCGACAAAAACGGATTTGTCAATATTTCGATTATTTTGTGATCTACAGCATCAGGGGTTAAAATCGGGAATGTCTTTTGAAATAGAGCGACTCTTTCCCGGTATGTCATTCTATCCTGCAGTTGAGTTTGGCAATGTTGTCCTTTGTCCGGCTAAATGGATCTTCAAAGACGCTGATCTTAAAGAGCTCAAAAACTGCTCTGAATCATATTTATTAGATACCGTGGCCGAATTCAGAAAGAAATATGGCTTGCCGGAATGCGTCATGCTTGGAAGTTTCGATCAGCAATTAGTTTTTAACCTTACGAAGAAAAATGAAGTTCAATTCTTCCTGGAATGTATAAAAAACGAAAAAAATATAACCTTAAAGGAATTTTCCGCGCCAGATAATTCTGTAATAAATGATGGGAAGCCTTTCGCAGGCCAATTCATTGCTTTTATGAAACATGATATGGAACTTTATAAGGAATACTATCACAATCAATTAGCTGCCCCTACTAATGTGCAGCGAAACTTCATTCCCGGGAGCTCCTGGCTTTTTTTAAAGTTGTTTTGTACACCTCAAACGGCTAATCAGTTGATAACAGAAATTATTAAGCCTATAGTCGACACAAATCAAGCTCTGTTTTCCAAATGGTTTTTTATCAGGTACTTGGAAAAGGGCTATCACTTAAGGATAAGAATAAATGCAACTATCGAAAATCAAGCGAAAATTCTTTCACAAATAAGCTCAGCACTGGAAAATTCGGAATTAATAAAAGATTATCAAATAGATACCTACAAAAGAGAAATCGAGCGATATGGCGCTGATCTGATCGATGACGTTGAAACCCTCTTTAGCGAAGGAAGTTCGTTAATTATAAATTATCTAAAACTGAATTCTGGAACTGTAACGGCGTTCCAGTTAGCAACTTTGATGGTCATCAAAATAATGGATAGCTGTTTACCGGATATGGATCAACAGCTGGCCTTTTTAGATATCGTAACCAACAACTTTCTAAAAGAATTCCAGGTAAACAAAGGCTTGAAAATGGATTTGGACAAAAAATTCAGAGCTTACCATCAGGAAATTACAGATCTCAAAAGCTTCGAGGGGCCTGATCAAGAGGCAACGAAATTGTTGAAGCATGATTTGCAACGCTTTTTAGACAAATGGCAAAGTATTTTATTGGTCATTCATGATCAAAATAGAGCGACTGCATTAATGGCGGACGTAATTCACATGCAAATAAATCGCCTGTTCCCTTTAGATCAAAGAAAACACGAATTGATTATCTATTACTGCCTCAATAAGTTCTTTTTATCTCAGCAAGCAAGAAATAAAAAAGCTTTCCATCCACTGAATGAACATATAAGTGTCTGAAAATTAATCATTATTATAAATTAATCCTTTAAAAACCATGAACAATCAAGTAAACAAATTGCCACAAAAGAAAACCCAAACGTTGTATTATTTTAAAAAAGCTGGAAATAGTCCATTTTTTCCAACCGAAACGACCACTACTACATCACAAGGTGATCCAAGTAATACTTGTACAACAGTTGCTACCACGACGCATTTCAATTAATCAATTTTTATTCACCATTTAATTTACAGATCATGAACAATCAAGTAAACAAATTGCCACAAAAGAAAACCCAAACATTGTATCACTTTAAAAACACCATCAAAAGTGCTTTCTGGGTGTTTGAAACCACTACAACAACGTCACAGGGTGATCCAAGTAACACTTGTACAACTGTTGCCACCACTACGCATTTCAATTAGTGTGTACATCAACTCTTCGGCGCTCGGACTGAAGTAGGTTGATTTTTTCGACCTGAGCCCACATAAGCGTTGCTTTATGTGGGTTATTATCTTAAGATATTGTTGCAATCAAAGTGCCAAGGTAAGACTTCATTATTCAGACTATCGGGTATCGATAGTATATAAATGATAAAATTGCTCACACAATATCAAAAAGCATTGGCACTCATCAGCGTTAAATGTAGTTAACCAAAACCATTAACGGAAAATGGGTGAGATAGATCACTTCATGTTTGTTGCTTTAGTCCTACTAATCATATCCTTTCCGTTAGAAAAGACGTCAAGTTGAGGGACTTAAAGAGCAATGACATTATTTAGCATGTGAAAAGATTATGAAGCGATACTCGGTGCTTATTGGTCCAATTATTTTTAATCAAATTTTATTTCTAATGCACTAAGGGTGTTATCAGTTTTTTCTGACTATGAGTTTAAACGAAATCACTTATGCTTTGATGGCACCCATGAAAAAAGAAGATTTAATAAAATACATCTTGCTCGCTTCGTTGCTGGCAGGAAGTTCAACATTGTACGCTCAAGTATTGCAACCGGTCAAATGGAGCTACGCTGCAAAGAAGACCAGAAACGACGACGCAGTTGTTTTCCTGAAAACGGAGATCGAAGATGGCTGGCATATCTATTCAACCAGGCAAAAAGATGACGGGCCGGTAAAGACCTCGTTTACTTTTAAGCCGCTAACCGGCTATTCGTTACAGGGTAAAATTTCAGAACCCATGCCGGTTACTAAGTACGAGCCTAGTTTCGCGATGAATGTGCATTATTTTGAGCGTTCAGCGATCTTTCAACAGAAGATAAAGTTAAAGCAAACCCAAGTTGAAGTGAAAGGGCAACTGAAATTTATGGTGTGCAATGATCAGAAATGCCTGCCGCCTGAAGATCTGGATTTCAACATCCTAGTCAAATAGTTAGCAATCTACCACCGGGACAAATAAACGATGCAGGGCATAAATCAGTAAAGTATGAAGCAAGCCGAACCCTTTTTTAATCAATGGATATTACAGATGACTGCATATTCGCTGGTTTGGCCCTGCTGATTATCGTTTTGCTCTATGTAATTATAAAAATGATCTTGAACCGTATCAATGGTCGTGACGAACTTGATGGGTTCTTTTAAAAATACTCCCCGTTCTTATCCAATTTCTTCATTAAGTTAATGAGAGATGAGTTAATAGTTAAGTTAATAAACCCCAGATGCGTGTTGATGGAGCGGCACGCATCTGTTTTAATTCAAATTTAACCGTTTGAATTTCAGTTAATTAAGTGAGAGCGCAGCCGGGTGAGATCCGGGTGCGTTTTTTCGTTTGCGTTCAAATGTTGCTTTTGTTTACCTAAACGGCTGTGCCTATGAGGAATGTCTGCACCTTTTAATTATCTATACACCGGCCGCCAGTGTGAGCAGCGGCCAAAAAATCTACGTTTATGAAATACGAATTGGAAACACTGGAAAAGTTGGTGGCTGAAACCGTCGCGGGAAGTGGCGATTTTGATGAAAAAACAACTGTAATGTTCAAGGATGAAGCCTGCCGAACGGAAAAGTCAATCATCCATAACCTCCTTCTACAGCAGAATGGAACTTTGCTACGCACTTATTTTACCATCCATGTTCAAAAGCTGGTGGATCTTTGCGACCGGCTTTTTGATGTACCTGAAATAATTGAAACTCATCCTGGAATTAACGCTATACTGGATTTACTGGGCGCGCTGAAAAAGGCTGTGCCTAATCTAATTGACCGGGATATTGCTTTACCAAAGGCTTTTAGGGTCACCCAGGGAGAAGTTCTGCTGGCGGAGTGGCAATCTTTATTACCGGCGTTTAGGGCATTGGGTTTTTCAGAACAACTATTGGAAATTGCGGCGTTACCCTTTGACGAGTTTAGCTCATTGAACCGAAAACTGGCCTGGTTCCATTTTACCTGGCTAAAGCAATACCTTTCGGAATTACGATTTATGAACTTTGATGATTTTGAACCCTATCCATCAGCAGATCATTTGCTGACTGAAATTTTGATCCGGATGGATTTTAATCACCCACGTTTAGTGGCCTATTGCAGCCGGGGCGTTAAAGAAAACGCGAACAGTTTTGAAGGGATCAAAGAACAATTATTGGTGTTTAGCATGGCCAAAAAGATCGTGAAGCAATATACGATGCTCTCGGTAGAACCATATTACCAAAAACAACCCGGTGTAGCTGGTGGCCTGTGTAATTGGATCGACCAGGAAGTGGATTTTATGAATGAATATGACTTGGATGTATTCACTGCTGTTGGCAAAAAGGTGCCCATTAATCCTTACAAGTTCATATATGATATGAATATCGAGCAGCTGGCATTTTGGAAGAAACTGCAATATGACCACCGAGTATATGTAGAAAAGGATCTGGACAGCTTCAGCATTAAGATCGCTTATAATTCCTCTACGAAGAACAAGGCGGAATTGTCGGCAGGAAGTATCACTTCCAAAATGTACACCAAGGATTACAGGGTGATCAGCCCGGTGTACGAAATGGTAACGGCGATGATGGCGACTATCCAGCCTATTTTGGAATTGTTGCAAAAGATGTCGGACGATTTGCGGCCTTTTATGGGGTGATATAATGCCCAAGCTTTTCTTTTTCAAGGAAGCCGATATATTCATTTAAAAGCCGGTTATCAAAGCCGGGTAGCTTTAGTAAATCATAAGCCGATTGATCCACAAGGTCAGCCAGTTTGTGAAACCCGAGCTGCCTGGCTTTTGCTTTGAATGCAGGGCTTAGTTCAATATCGTCAATTGGCTGATTTAATATGGGTTCAGTATAAGCGCTCATGTTGGTTATATCATACTGCTATCCCGATTACAGTGTCCTTAAAACGATATAGCGCGGGAAACGGCTATATCCGTCTTAGAGGCCCGACGAAGAGCCCAGTAAACAAGATAAACCGCACCCGCGCTATAGCGCAGGCGAGCAGCTTATTTTTCCTTGTTTACTTTGAAGTTTCGTCGGTTTCTAAGACAAGTAAAATAGCAGTCGCTATAATATTTTATACACCGTAAATATAGTAAAATCCTCCCCTTGAGGAGTAGATTAATTGCTGACGTTGGGTCATCCTTTTCACTTCCCACCCTTTTCCCACTTGACCACTATAAGGAATAAGCTTTGTTTTGGAAAAATAGTTAACCAATAATTAAGCCTATGGAAAAATGATACCCATTGTTGCTTTGTTAAAACTGCCTCTCAGTTGCGGCAGGCGAAGCGCATTTATCTAAATATGTTTTTTATGCTAAAATCGTATGCTAAGCAGGAACTGTTACTAATGGAAGATGAATTAACAACCATTATAACGGTAAACCCTGAACCTTTAGACCGGATGAAAGCGACATTGATTTGTATCAGGAAATTCCTGCAACGCCAGTTGAAGTATATTACCGATCATCCTTTTGAGGATCTTAAGGAGGAAGCCTCCTATTTTAAGAACATTAAACCTCAGTTCTATTACCATTATATTTTCGAGGTGGCTTTGTACAACCTGGTTACAGGCCTGCCCTGTGGCGATGATGAAACTAAGCGTGCCTATTATTTGGATGAATTGCGCTTCGCGCAAAGAGCATTGTTCAAGGAGCATCCTTTTTTATATCAGTATTACCGGCTGGGTGGCTATGAACTGGACGGGCTTTACTTTGTGCGCGGTATTGCTGTCCAAAGTGTACTGATCCCCGAGGTGCCTGAACTGGATAGCACTTTTTCTACCAGCGGCGATTACTTGTTCGCCAAATTCAAAGCTTATGAATTGTTGCAGGAGCATATTGCACATGAACTCTCCAATGTAGGCAAGGTGAACAGGGTGGCTTTTGTGCGGCCCGGAAAAGCTGCGGAGCCTTTGAAATGGACAGGCGACCAGGTGAATGCTATTGAATTAGGTTATGGAATCTGGTTATCCGGGCAGCTCAATAAAGGCGATGCCTCTTTGGCTGATATTATGTATTGGCTAGGGCAGAGTTTGGATATTGATCTGGCCCGGCATACGCGCAGGTTTGATGAGATCAAGGCACGGAAGCTGGTCAGCCAGACCCGTTTTACCGACAATATGCGGGATGCGATCCGGCAGCATATTGATAATGCTAATGCCTTCAGGCCAAATGCCTTGCGTAGGGCCAATAGAACAGGCTCAAAATCAGACGAATAATTATAAAGTTTCGCCGCGTTTGGTGACTGCCGGATTAGGATTCGCGATCCAGACAATTTTGCTGTAACAAAAACCTGCCGCAATGGAGCGGCAGGTTTAAATCAACAAATTTATGTTACATCAAATCACCTGGCAGCAGTACACGGTCTTTGTGCTTGCCTTTTTACTGGTCTGGTATGCGGTCGTCTGGCTGAAGTATTTCAGGAAATCCGCCAATGATTCGGTTCAGCCGAATGAACATTTAGAACACCGGGATTTTGAGGATGATGAGCCGGAAGACCTGTTAGGCAAATCGGCAGAAGAATACGGGGTAAGTACCGTAGACAGCGACGAGCTGAATTTCGCGCCGGATGAAGATGCCTTTGAACCGGAAACAACAAGCGTTGATGAAACTGAAGAACTGCAAGGCTTGGTGCCGGATGTTCTGGAGGAGATCAAAACGGTTATCCAAACGGTAGAATCAGGCGAGGGAACGAAAGAGGATTTTATCAGCCTGTTTAAGCTGGTTTCCTCGAAGTACCCGCAAATCGCAGACAGCCGCCATCTGGAAGCGATCAATGAATGGATCATTGAAAATGTACCATTTGAATTAACTGAAGAAGAATTGTACCAACTCTGGATCAGCTAAAAGCAAGCTTATCCCCCGCAAGAAAACGGTAATCAATCAATTCAGTGAACCTCAAAAAACAACAATGAAAAATCAATTCATCAGTCCGGAAAAACAAAATGCGGCGAAATTATTACTGGCATTATTTATCGCGAATGCCTTAGACCTGTTCTTTAATGCTACTAATGCGCTGGCCCAGGATGGCAATGCGGGCATAACCCAGGCGACCACGATGGTCAAGGGATATTTTGATACTGGATGTAATTTGATGTATGCCATCGGTGCAGTTGTCGGCATTATTGGAGCGATCAAAGTTTATTCTAAGTGGAACGCCGGGGAGCCGGATACCAACCGTGTGGCAGCGGCCTGGTTCGGTTCCTGTATCTTCTTAGTGGTGGTGGCAACAGTAATCAAATCATTCTTTGGATTATAAGCTATGATCAGGTTTGATTATACCAAATGCCCATTACATCGCTACACCTTTTCGGTCAGGCCGATCAGGGAATGGGTGGAAAAAGAATGTGAAGGACGGGTATTGAACCTTTTTGCCGGGAAAACGAAGCTGAATGTAAACGAGGTCAGGAATGACTTGGATGATGAGGCTTTGGCCGATTACCGGATGGATGCTTTAGCTTTTCTAAAAGCATGGGACGGTGAAAAGTTTGATACGATCCTGTTAGACCCGCCTTATGCTTACCGGAAAAGCATGGAGCTGTATAAAGGGATTTTATGCAGCCCGTTCCGGCAACTGAAGGATCAGGCAGGTATCTGCCTGAAAGCAGGAGGCAAGGTGATCACGTTCGGCTATCATTCGGTGGTCATGGGGATAAACCGGCATTTCTTTTTAGAAAAGGTTGGCCTGTTCAGTCACGGCGGCGCTATTCATGATACGATAGCCAGTATTGAGCGGCATATGCCAGTGAGTGGAGAATAATAAATCAGGATCAGAATGGGCGGAACGAAAGCCTGTACCAGGAATGGCAAAATGTTCCGCCCTGATCCTTACATTTTAAAGAAAGGAGGAAGTATGAGTTCGGTATATGAGATCAATAAAGGAATAAACAAACCTTTAATGTTCAAGGGGTTGAAAGCACAATACATCGGTTATCTGGGTGGTGGCCTGCTTTGCCTGCTGATCCTGTACGCAGTATTGTATATCAGCGGGTTGAATAATTACATCTGTTTGGTCCTGATCGGTGGTTTGGGAACAGCGCTGTTATCGACCATATTCCGCATGAGCCATAAGTACGGCCAGTACGGTTTACTGAAGAAAGGCGCTAAACGCAGTATCCCCACCTACCTGAAGTTCAGGACGAGGCGGTCATTTATTAATTTATTAAAGAAGAAGTAATGGTAAATATTGAAAACATATTGCCGGTGTATAAAGTGGAGAACGATTGTATTGTGTCGGTACAGGGTGATATAACGGTGGTTTTTAAAGTAACCCACAAGGATATCTTCACCGCTTCCGCTGATGATTATGAGGGTGCGCACCACGTCCTGGTCAAAGGGCTGAAAGTATTGCCTAAAAATACCGTGTTTCATAAGCAGGATATTTTCATGAAGGCTAAACACCGGGCCAGGCCTGATGCGGACGCGGGCTATTTAGCGAAGACAGGCGAAGCGCATTTTAAGGGCCGTCCTTATATGGAACACACCTGTTATATCATGCTGACCAAAAAGCCGGACGACCGCAAGGCGGCCAGCAGCGGGTATTCCGGTTTAATGCGTAAGCGGGTTGTTCCGAAGCAAACCACGGATGAAAAATTGTTCCTGGACTTTATGGAAAAGGTTGGTGCTTTTGAGCAAATCTTATCGGACAGCGGATACCTGCATCTGAAACGCCTGACTGATGATGAACTCGCCGGGACTAAAAGTAAGGCCGGGATCATTGAATCTTATTGTTTCCTGCTTTCGCCGGATGAAAAGCCGATGCTGAAAGACGTGCATTTAAAAGATGAGATCAGGATCGGTGATAACCATTGCCAGTTATTTACCTTATCGGATGTGGAAGATCTGCCATCGCTATGTGGCAGCCGGGTGAACTATGATAAATACAGTACGGACAGAAGCAATTTCAGTATCGGCTTTGCCTCTCCCATTGGCTTACTTTTAGACTGTAACCACCTTTATAATCAGTACATTTTTATCGGTGATGCGCAGGCCACGTTAAAAGGTATGGAGAAAAAGCGGTTGCGCCTGCAATCCTTATCAGCCTACAGCCGGGAGAACGCGATAGCCAGGGATGCCACATCAGATTTTCTGAACGAGGCGATCAGTGAGCAACGGTTGCCGGTAAAGGCGCACTTCAACGTAATGGCCTGGACAAATGATAAGGAGGCTTTGCAGCCGATCCGTAATAAGGTGGGTTCAGCAATGGCGCAGATGGAAGCAGTTGCCCGTCAGGAAACCGATGGAGCCGCTCAGATCTGGTGGGCTGGCTTGCCCGGAAATGCGGCAGATTTTCCGATGAATGATACATTTGATACGTTCGTGGAACAGGCTACCTGCTTTATGAATATGGAAGGCAATTGCAGTTCCGAAGGTAAGGGTATCCGCTTTGGTGAGCGAAGCCACGGCAGGCCGGTGTATGTTGACTTGTTTGATAAACCGATGAAAACAGGATTGGTCACCAACCGTAACCTGTTTATTTGCGGCGGTTCGGGGGGTGGTAAATCCATGACCATGAACCACATGCTCCGAACGCTATACGATGAGGGCACCCATTGTGTGACCATTGATATAGGCGGCAGTTACAAGGGCTTATGTACTTTGGTAAGGGGGTATTATTTTACCTATACGGAAGAAAACCCGATCAAATTCAATCCTTTCTATATCGGTAAAGGCGAGATGCTGGATATTGAAAAAAAGGAAAGCCTGAAAACTTTGTTACTTGCTTTATGGAAGCGGGAAGATGAACGTTACAACCGTTCGGAATATGTGGCCATATCCGGTGCCATTACGCTGTACTATGAACACCTGAAGAAGAACCCTTTGCTGTTTCCGTGTTTCAATACCTTTTATGATTTCCTGATGCTGGAATATATGCAGGTGATGGAAAACGGCAAGGTGAAGGAAAAGGATTTTGATATGGGCAACCTGCTTTACGTCTTGAATCCATATTACAAGGGTGGTGAATTTGATTACCTGTTAAACGCTACGGAAAATCTCGACCTGCTAAATGAGCGCTTTATTGTATTTGAGCTGGACGCAATCAAGGGGCACGAGGTTTTGTTCCCGGTCGTAACGATCATTATCATGGAGATGTTTATCTCCAAAATGCGAAAACTGAAAGGTAAACGCAAGATCCTGGCGATTGATGAAGCCTGGATCGCGATAGCCAAGTCAGGGATGGCCACATTTATCAAGTATCTTTTTAAGACCATCCGTAAGTTCAACGGTATAGCCGCACTGATCACACAGGAGGTAGACGACCTGTTAAGTTCACCCATTATCAAGGAAACAGTAATTAATATGTCCGATACCAAGCTGTTGCTGGATATGCGCAAGTTCATGAACAAGTTTGATAAGTTACAGGATGCTTTGGGCTTATCCGAAAAAGCTAAAACCTTGCTTTTGTCGGTCAATAAGGCTAATGAAAAAGGCCGGATCTACCGCGAGGTATTTATTGACCAGGGCGGGCAGGAACTCAAAGTGTACCGCAATGAATTATCCGTTGCCGAATACCTGGCCTATACCACTGAAGAATCCGAAAAAATGCTGGTGGAGGAATATACCGCCCGCTGTAACGGTGATATGGAAAAAGGTATTGCCCTGCTAATCCGCGAAAAGTATAGCAAACCAATCAATAAACATTAAATCTAACCAGATGAAAAGAATCATTTTAATGCTTGCCCTTGCAGGCATGGGCCTTACGGCCTGTAATACCAGTTCCAATAGTAACGCTATCGCTGATTTTATCCCCGGCAGCTACGTCAACCAGGCGCAGAGCGGCTATAGTGTGGCCAATGATACACTGATCATTGAAAAGGCCAAAAGCACGGATAATATTTACCTTATTACCCGCAAAACGGGTTATCGCCGGATCACCGATGGCAAGCTGCAAGCCTTGCAGCACCAGGTCAGGCACCTGTCGGGTTCATGGGATAGCCAAAAGCAGATCCTGGAGATTATGCAAACGCATACCTTTCTCATTTTCCAACCGGACAAAAGGAACCTGCTGAACGGGGTAAGCGAATACTGGAAGCTGTAAGCCCGGCCTGATTAATCAACCAATTTTCTAATCAATTTTAAACACCCTCTCCGGGGGGTAAGGGGGGCTTATGAAAAATTCCGAAGGAATCTTTGATTCCGATAAAAAACCAATTAAACGCATCAAAAACTATATGGTGATTCTGCCATTATCTGCAATGACACTGTTCGTGGCATTGCCCAAAGGTGCGGACGCACAATTTATTATTGCCGATGTGATCAAAGCGGCTATTACCAAAGTGATCAAAGCGATTGACCTGAAGGTTCAGCGGCTGCAAAATCAAACGATCTGGCTGCAAAACGCGCAAAAGACGGTAGAGAACCAGTTACACAAATTCAAGCTTGATGAGATCTCCGAATGGTCACAAAAGCAGCGGGACTTATATGATAAGTACTACAAGGAATTGCAAGCCGTAAAATCGGTGATCGTCTATTACCAGCGCATCAAGGATATGACCAACAAGCAAACCAGTTTGCTGAATGAGTATAACCATGCCTGGGGGTTGTTGCGGAATGATAAGCATTTCAGCGGGGATGAACTGACCTATATGCAGAAAGTTTATCGCGGCATACTGGAAGAAAGCGTCAAGAACCTGGATGAGATCATGCTGGTGATCAAATCCTTTCATACGGAAATGAGCGATGCCAAAAGGCTGGAACTTATCAACGCCGCTGCTAACCGTATGGATGATAATTACAGCGACCTGCACCGCTTTAATAACCAGAACTACATGCTCAGTGTGCAGCGGGCCAGGACGGAAAACGAAACGCTCACCTTAAAAAAGTATTATGGTATTCAATAAAGCAAACATTTGCGCTTTGTTCAGGCGGGTTGGTGTCTTTATGTTATTGCTTGGTTTTTCTGCCGCTGTTAAAGCGCAGACATTTGCGGAATGGTGGTCGCAGAAAAGCACCCAGATCAAATACCTGGAACAGCAGATCGTAGCCGCGCAGGTTTATTATGGTTACCTGAAGCAGGGTTATAATATATCTCAAAAGGGCCTCGGCGTGATCGGCGACTGGAAGAATGGCGAAATGAACCTGCATAAGGATCATTACGCTGCTTTAAAGACGGTTAACCCGGTTATCCGGGATAATCCCAAATTCAAGGCTATTCCTGAATATGCCGATGCCATTCCGGGCCAGTTTGACCACCTGCAAAACCTGGCCGGTTTGACCGCAGATAACCGCAATTACATTAATGCGGTGCGGCAAAAGGTATTGTCGGAATGTGAACGGGACTTGCAGGAACTGGATTTGATCGCGGTGAACGGCAAAGCAGAAATGACCGACGATGAGCGTTTGTTCAGGCTGGATAAATTGTATGACAGCATGAAGGATAAATTCGCTTTCACCGTATCCTACTGCAACCAGGTCAAGACCTTATTGCTTCAAAAACAGCAGCAGTTACAACAATTACAAACAGAAAGGAGGTTTTATGAGATCAATTAAAGCGTTGATAGCGGGATTGTTTTGCCTTGTGCTATCTGCATTCAACGTGACACCGGCCAAAGCGCAATCTTTCGAGATCCAGCAACTTTTACTGGATGTAGCCAAACTGGCGCAGTTCAAAAGTATCCTTAGCGAAATGTATGATGGCTATACCATCCTGACCAAAGGTTACGGTACCGTTAAGAACCTGACCCAGGGTAATTTTAACCTGCATGAGGTGTTTTTGGATGGCCTGTTACAGGTTAGCCCTGAAGTAAAGAAGTACCAGCGTGTAGCTGATATTATAGCCGATGAAAGCAGTATTCTGTCGGAATACAAAAAGGCTTACAGCCGTTTTCGGAACAGTGGCAGGTTCACTGTGAGCGAACTGGATTACATCAGCAATATCTATGAACGGCTGACCAGCGCGGCCTTACACAATGCGGCCGACCTGGCCGATGTGCTGACCGCATCGAAGCTGCGCATGTCGGATGATGAGCGGTTAAGCGCCATTGACCGGATCTACCTGGACACGAATGACAAACTGCAATTTCTCCGAAGCTTCAACAGCCGGACAAGCATTTTGCAGGCACAGCGGCAAAAGCAAGTTAACGAAACGCAAACCCTTCAAAATTTATACAGGCCATGAAAAAAATAAAAATTTTATTGGGCCTGGCCCTGTTATTATTGGTGCCGGGCTTATCACACGCGGAGGGTATTACCGATACCCTGACCGGGATGCAACCGGTATTGGATCATGTGTATCAACAAATGCTGCCGCTATGCGCCAAACTGATCGATGTTGCCCAGGGCATTGCAGGCTTTGCCGCCCTATGGTACATCGGTTCAAGGGTCTGGAAACAGATCGCGCAGGCGGAACCCATCGAGTTTTACCCGCTTATATGGCCTTTTGCTTTGGGGATCGCTATCGGCTTGTTTCAAACTTTGGTTATCCCGGTCATGAACGGCGTTTTGCAGCCGGTCGTTGCTGTGACCAATGGCATGATGAAAGATAGCAATTCCGCGATCACCCAACTACTGAAGCAGAAACAGGATGCGGTAAAGAACAGTACGCTATACCAGATCTATGTAGGCGATGACGGCAACGGTTCGCAGGAAAAATGGTACAAATACACCCATCCAGATGACCCCAATGGTAACAACGAGGGGATCATTGATGGTTTAGGTAATGATATCAAGTTCTTTTTGGATAAGCAATCTTACAATTTCAGGAACAACATTAAGCAGTGGATGGCTGAAGTTCTGGAGGTGGTGTATGCCGCGTCGTCTTTATGTATCAATACCCTGCGGGTTTTCTTTTTGATCGTGCTGGCCATATTGGGGCCGCTGGTATTCGGCTTATCGGTTTTCGACGGGTTCCAGCATAGTTTAACGCAATGGTTCGCCCGGTATATCAATATATTCCTGTGGTTACCTATCGCCAATATCTTCGGCAGTATCATCGGGCAGATCCAGCAGGAAATGCTCAAAATGGATATTGCGCAGATCAAAAGCCAAGGCGATACTTTTTTTAACCAGACCGATGTAGCTTATTTGGTATTTCTCCTCATTGGTATTGTAGGTTACTTCTCGGTGCCGACAGTCGCCAATTTCGTGGTACATGCACACGGTCATAACGGCATGTTACAGCGAGTTTCAGGGATAAGCAGTACTGCCGTGAGTACAACCGGAAGCATTGCCGGTGCCACAGGTTCAAGAGCCTTGAACGGTGCCGGGAACATTGCCAATCTGCCCGGCAATATTGCTGACGGCTATTCCGGTAAGGCTGGCGGAAAGGGTACCCACGGTGCCGCAGGCCGTGCGACGGGCAAAACAGGCGCGTATGTCTACGATAAATTATCAGGCCATTAAACTTATAAACTATGTTTCAGCAACTCAGAAATATCGACAGTGCTTTTAAGCACATTAAACTATTCAGCTATCTGCTGATCGGGGCTTGTGTCCTGATCTCGTGCTTTGCGGTTTGGAAAAGCTACCAGAGTTCGGATAATTACAAGAACCACATTTATATCCTGGCGAACGGTAAGGCATTGGAAGCTTATGCCGCAGACCGTAAGGATAATATACCCGTAGAGATCAGGGATCATGTAAAAATGTTCCATTATGACTTTTTTACCCTTGATCCTGACGACAAAGTGATCGAAGCCAACATCACCAAAGCTTTGTATATGGCTGATGGTTCTGCAAAGACAGCATACAGCAATCTGAAGGAAAGCGGTTATTACGCCAACCTGATCTCCGGTAATATCAGCCAGCAGGTGGAAGTGGACAGTATTGCGCTGGACATGAACCAGTACCCCTACTATTTCAAATGCTTTGCAACGGAAAGGCTGATCCGTTCCACATCTACCGTAACCCGCAGCCTGGTTACCCAGGGTTACTTGCGTAACGTATTGCGAAGTGACAATAACCCGCATGGTTTCCTGATCGAAAAATGGGAAACGCTGGAAAACAAAGACCTGTCCACCCAAAACAAATAGCCATGAGAGTATTGAAGCGAAACAGGCAAGTAGCGGCGCAGTACAGGCAACAGGTTATTGGGAGTATTGATGAATCATTGACAAAACGGCAACGCCGATTAGCTGATTTCCTCGACCGTAAAACCCAGCATTGGAACAGGGCTTCTAAGTTTTTATTCCTGTTAGGTATCTGCCTGTTTTTGGGCGCGCTAAGCCTTAGCTTGATCATAAAGGCATTTTATTAATTGAATTTTTAACCGCTGCGATGCAGCACAAAACAAAACCAATGAAACAAAACACAGAAGTAAACACGCAGCAACAGGAGAAGCACAGGAAATTCCTGCTTATCCTGCCATTATTGATCCTGCCATTCCTGACGTTAGGCTTTTACGCTTTAGGCGGCGGTAAAGGCGAGGGAAACTCACAAGTTCAGCAACAAGGGATCAATACACAACTGCCCGAAGCGCAGTTTAAAAATGAAAAACAGCAAACCAAAATGGGCCTTTACGACCAGGCAGCAAGAGATTCCGTATCTGCATCCAATAATACAGCCAGCCCATCTTTCGGGTTTAAGAATGAAAAGACCGGCCAGTCATCAGCGGTAAGTCAATCAGGATTAACAGCAGACGACCACGAACAGGCGATCAAACAAAAACTGGCACAGATCAGGCAGGAAGTTAACCGGCCCGAGCCGGTGGTTAAGCCCGCAGCCGTTCAGCAGGGAACCGATCCTAATACCGAAAAGCTGGAAAAGTTATTAAAATCGGTACAGCAGGGTAAAACAGAAGACCCTGAAATGCAGCAATTAGGCGCTTTACTGGACAAGATACAAGCGATCCAAAACCCCGGCCTTACGCTCAGTAACCTGAAAGCAAGTCTACCACCTGTTAAAGATACCGCGTTTAAAGCTATTCCGGCAGTCATTGACGGTTCCCAAAAGGTATTGCAGGGCGGTGTTGTTAAACTGCGTTTAACTGATACCATGCACCTGAAAGGCTTGGTGTTCAATAAAGGACAATTGCTTTTTGGTAACTGTACCATTGTTAACCAGCGCTTATTACTGGACATCAAAAATATCAGGATAGGTACCGCTATTGTTCCCGTCAATCTTACGGTGTATTCCTTAGATGGGATCATCGGCCTGAATGCACCCGAAGCGGAATTAGCCGAAGCAGCGGGCAGTGGCACGGACGATGCTTTACAAAGCATGCAGTTCCTTTCGATGGATCAATCTCTTGCAACACAGGCCGCCGGGGCCGGCATCAGTGCCGCTAAATCTTTACTCGGCAAAAAGGTTAAGCGCATAAAAGTAAAGTTGGAAGATAGCAGGCAGGTGTTGCTTCGTAACAACGATAACAAGACCCGCTAACAGAGTTAACCATCATTGTTTACCAATAAATAAACACCCAATACCATGAACTTAAATAATTTGCAAGACCTCCAAAGGGAGCTTAAAGACTTTGGTTTTAACCCCAAAGTTACCGATGAACTGGAACGGAATATGAAAGCCCTACCCGGCCATTTTACATTGAAGGATCAATTGCCGGGGGATAAAGGGATTGTGGATATGACACTGCATTTCCATAAATCCGGCCAATCGGATAATTACGCCTTTAACAAGTTTGAAGTTACGGCGGGTAAAGTGCCGCCTACCGTAGAAAACCAGCATTACATGGTGATCAGTGCCGACAAGGAAAAGCAAGATAAATTCCTGGTGAAGAATTTTGAAAGCCCCAATGAAGCGCTGGACTTCTTTAAAAAGCAGAAGGGCACCAGTGAACTGGCCGTTGGCGAAAGCGCAGAGGTTAAACAAAACCTGGCTTCCATGAAAGACGGTAAATTAAATTACGTCAACCCTGATTTCAGGCAGGCCTATTTCAGCCCAGCTGTTTCTCAAACCTTTTATATCAAAGATGGAAAAGGTTATTCCGCTACGCAGGCGGCTAACCTGGTGCAGGACAGAACGGTGTACAGGCCTGATATGATGACAAAAGAAGGCGATCCTTACAAAGCCTGGGTCAGGCTTGACTTTGACACTAAAAAGGATGATTACGGTAACCACAAGTTCAAACAGTTTCATCATCCCACTTACGGTTTCGACATGGAAAAAACATTGAATGCCTTTAAGATCAAAGAACTGGCCGAGCCGGAGAAAAAAGCTGAACTGATCAGGGCGTTTAATAATGGTGACCGGGTAGCCGTGACCGCTATAGGTAAAGATGGTAAGGAAGCTAAAGTAATGGCAGAAGTAGTGCCGCGCTATGGTAAACTTAACTTTTTTAGTGAAAAAGGCGCCATGATGAAGCGGGAGCAGTTTACGAAGACCGTTTCCGTGGAAAACAACCAGAACCGTAGCCAGTCACAAAATAAAACACAGCAACAAAGTCAAAGCCGCGGTATTCGCTAAACGGCAGGCGTTTTATCCCTATTGAGTAAATAACAGATTATATAACCTTTAAAAATTTAACACCATGAAAAAGTTCCAGGAATTAAAAAATACAATTATTAAAGCTGAAGAAGATGCAGTGAAGTTTTTCGAAAAAGGGAACCAAACAGCCGGAAGGCGTTTACGAAAAGCATTACAGAGTATAAAAAATCTTGCGCAGCAAGAACGGGTTCATGTATCCGAACTGAAAAATAAGTAATCAATAATTCACTCATCTATCGAGGGATCAGCTTTGCTGATCCCTTTTTTTGCAGTAGGTTTTAGCCCGCAAGATTATATTTTAGTTATATATTTAAGGATGGCAATAAATGAATTTCAGGCAGACTTGAAATTTCTTACCACTGATAAATTATTTTATTACATGGTAAACGAGCTGCTTGTCAAAAAAATACAAACAGCCGGGGTTTGTATCGAACTGGAAGAAATTAAAGATGCAGAAATTCATGACAGGTCTGCATGGGTAGGGATCGCTTCTTGGGTTAACTTAGCTGTAAAAGATGATTTTATCATCAAACATTATTCCCCTCAAACAGTAGCATATGCGGATTTTATTGAACAATTTAAATCGCTTGCGGTGATGTTCAAAGGCGATGGGAAAGCGAAAGAACCGTGGGTTGACTATGCACCACTTTCCGTATGGTTTATGGCTAAGGACAAAAGTAATTTACGCTTTCTGATAACGTCCGGTACTATAGATAAAATTATCCTGGCGTTGGAATCAGCATTTCAAATTATTTCTGATTACAATAAACGAAAGAGCACCCTCATTAAATCTGCTTTAAAAGTCGTTTTTGTCCAACCTGACAATATTAAGTACTTACGTTTTATAAGTGAAAAGTGGGAAGTTATAAATCCGCTTTTTGAGGCCAGCGAAGGAGTTAGCAAACGTTATTTAGAAAAAAACGATTACCGGATAAAAAAGCCGTGGATCGTATTCCAAAAAGAAAACCTGCATAGGTATAAAATTACCAGCAATAACTGGGTTTTAGAATTTGATAAGTTGGAAACTTTGATGCTTCAACCTAATGATGTATCTATTTATTCAAGTATCAGTGACCATAATTTAGATTTAGCCTACTCTTTTTATAAGGAGACTATTCTTCCCAGACATAAAAGTTATCACGGATCGTTTCCTGTATTGGAACAACAACAGGAGTATTTCAATTATTTTCAATTGATTATAACTTCCATCATCTTCGCTTATACGGCCTTAGAAGCGTTTGCGAACATATGCATACCTGATAATTACACAATTGAGGAAGAAAAGCAAGGAATTAAAACCATTTACTCTAAAACTGGTATCGAGCGGACATTTAGCCTGAGGGATAAATTTAAACGTGTTCTTTCCGATGTTTTGCAGACATCTGAGCCAAGTCAGGAAAAGTGGTGGAGTAAATTTATAGCCTTAGAGAAATTGCGAAATGAGATTATCCATACCAAACAATCAGATACCGCCGAGCGGTATTCGACACTATTGTCTAAAAGTATTTTTGAACTGATAAAAGTTCATAAAATAGTGATTGGTTATTATGGCCACTACATCAACTTAAATAAGCCCGGACTACTAGATGAGTTTCCTTATAAATTTGGCTATGACAACGTGGTTGCGGGTGTTACCGAAAGCCCGGAATATAGGCAATGGATAAAAGACAATAAAATGCACATGGCGTTCTTGAAGGCATCGAAACAAACTAGCGGTAAATAAATTACAAGTAAAACTAACGCAACAATGGAGATATTGAAGAATACAGGTCGGTTTGAATCACGCGATACCAAATTGAATTTCCTTGCCAAGAATGACAATATCTATGTAATGGATAATCACCTGGCTGCTTTTTGGTGTTGGTTTAAAGATCTTGATCCTCTAAGCACTTATACATTACTACATATTGACAGGCACCATGATTTAAGCGAAGTTTTTGTTAAAAAAGGGTTTCATTTTTATAAGACCTCCGATTTTTCAAAGATGGATGTTGATGAAATCATTGCGCTGAAAATTGACGATTACCAGCTTTTGAGATGGGACAATTATATAGAGCTTTATAACGCATTTAATCCCCTTACAATTAAATATTTCGATTTTGTTACGCCACAAACACTCCCCAGAAAGTATAAGGGATATGGATATAGCGACTTGAAAGACTGGATTAAAACTATACCCGTCTCGGAACAAGTCGAACACTTGCCGAACCATGATGTTAATAGAATTATCAATTTGGATATAGACGTGTTTTTTATTGAAAAAGGCTCTGCCCATAAAAGAATACTAAACAAATCTCAAATAATAAAATTTGCTGAAAGACTGAAACCACTCATTGAACGGTCACCATTGATAACGATTTGTTTAAGCCCCGAATGTTGCGGAGGATGGGAAAACAGCATCAATATGTTCTATGATGTCAGCAAACAGTTGAATGTTAACTTTGGCACATTGCCTTTATAGGAGCCAAATCTGGAACGGACAAAATCTAAAACCAGAGCAACTTACCTAATTCAAATACATCTTAAGAGCCTTTTTTATTGTATCCGCGTATGCCGGTTTGAAAACAAACCGTAGCCCTTTCGCATCATTGATTGCCAGAAACATTGGTGGAGCGTTTTCATCCCATTCTTTTAACGCAATTGCCAATGTATCCATAGTTCCATTTAATCTTTTAATAAAAATGGAAGTGATTATATCTTTGCTTTTGCACGCCAAAACTACCTCATTACCTTTCAAAGGTATCGCACCACGAAACTGCGGAATGATTGAAACTTTCATGTCTAATGCTTGAAAACCATCTATGTTGAAAACGACGACGTTTCCATCCTGATAACGGTTATGATTCACTGCCACAAGTTTAATCTCATCTGGCATAGCTTCTTTTGCATACCAGAAAGCGTAGGTCACTTCGTCATAACGATGAAAACTGCCATCAGCATAATAAATAAGATCAAAGCCACCACCCCAGCCATCCAGCAAATGTTCTACAGTGTGCATTTCTTTGCTGGTAAATTTAACAGCGGCAACCAACGCACGATGAAGACAGTCTGTTAATTTATCCCCCGACGGAGTAAGATATTCCTGATACTCTTTAAAATGGTTGATCCAGTCTTGTGCGCCGGTACCTGCCGCGTGGATATCGAGCTTCTCTTTACTATGATCATCAAACCAGACGCCTGCACACGCAACCATAATTTTGTTGTACTTAAACTCCGGCCCGCCAAGTGCATATAAAACCGATAGCTCATCGCTTAATTCAACGTCTTTTAAAAATTGTCTGAGGTTAGCTTCGTTTACATCCCTGTGCCGGAAAAAATCCACAATCTCATCGTGCGCTTCATGTATTTTATATTCGATGCCAGCAAACGCCACGCAAAGAATATCCTTAATAATGACGGATTTTACACGAAAATCAACAACATTAGTAGGTTCATCGGTATGCCTTCCTGTCACCGGTGTCACAACCTTTTCGAATTTGTCGTAATCAGAAATTGCGCGATCACTTACTATAACGGGATATTGATTGCCGTAAATTACAGAAATAAGCGTCATACGATCAGATTGTAAATTGCAAAATGGTGAACTGCTTCAAAGTTACTCATTTAAGTCAGCAGCTCCAGCCACTTCATTTCGTTCCTCAATTCAGCCACTTCGCTGCTTTTAAAGACCCGGCTTCGTTCCGCGCCGGATCTTTTTCTTTTTTTTACGGCTTCGCTTTTTCAGGTTTTATAAACTGATTTCTTTTTACCCTCCTCGACTTTTTATATCACAAATTTCTGATTCGTCCGCTACACGGCAAGACCAAGCCTTCGGTTTTGAAAAAAAAATCTTCCTCGCATTTTTCATTGGTTGCCTTCGGCGGGTTTATTTCCGAGCGTATTTTTTTTCCAAAAGTCTTGCCTTAGTAGCGGACTTATTCAGGTGAGTTGCTCAATAAAAAGCGAGCGAGCGTGTGCGAGCCACTTAAAAATTGAACACAAAATGCACCTGTATGAAACACTTAAAAGGACGAGCGCCACCCGAACGGTAGACAGCCAACCGCAGACCGTTCACAGCCAAATTATTCAAATCAGAAACATTAAAAATCAGTAATCATGAAAATCAACGAAGCAAAAAACAACAATAGCGCATCAGCAAACGGAACAGCAAACACCGCTAACTCTGTAACTGCCGACAAAAACAAAGTGGCGTTTGTAAACAGTAACCCCGTTAACACCGTGTCAAAGCCTAAAGACGAGGCGCAGAAATCAGGTGATGAAAAGAATGTTCAGGCAGAGCCGGCCAAAAAAGATGCGCCAACAGTAGAGCAGCCAAAACATGAGCAACCAAAGGCAGAGGTAAAACCCGAACCCATTAAACCTGTGATGAATTTGGACAGCACGGTTAAGGTGGTTTTAGACCTCAACCGCAAAATACAGCATCGTAACAGGATGCAAACCATTGTGGCCAATCTGGACGAGTTCACAGTAAAGCAGGAAGAAGCGGGCGAGGAAACAGGCGCAAACAGCTTGCAGGGCTGCGAACTGATTATAAGGGATGACCAGGGGCGCACATTCAGCACCAAAAATGCAAACCTTATTCAGCAATCCGCACAGTTTATCAATAGCCTGTGTGTAGAGAAGATAGCGGAAATAGAAGCCGAAATCATCATCCCTGCTTAAATATAATGGTTAACGCCTCCTGTCTGCACTAAGACAAGGAGGCGTTTAAAATTCACCTACACAGCAAATTCAACGCAAATGTACGAACTATTTATAGAGCTGCTTGACCAATTGTATTGGAACGGGTACGGTGTCGAGTTTCAGGAAACTAACCCCGATGCTTTTAACCGGCAATTAGCCGAGTTCAGCAATAACAACTATTAGCCATGAAAGACACCCTATTTCTTTTTATTAAGGTAGTGGTAGAAACCACCCACCTTAATATACATACCGCCATTGAAGAACTGCAAACCGAAACTGACTATCATATCGGCAGTACGCCCAATGTTAAAGTGCTGGAAACAGAGATCATAGAATTACACACCCAAAATCCAAACTTATGAAATGGTTTAATGCGTGTGAGAGCATCGAAGATGTAAAAGCCGAGTACAAACGGCTGGCTAAACTGTACCATCCCGATTTAGGAGGCGATACAGCAACAATGCAGGAAATAAATAAGGCTTACGCATTTGCCTCCGCGAAAGCCATCAAAGGGGCTAATCTCTCCGATGAAGAAACAGAAAACGAAATCCTGTCATCGGAAGCGTACCGCAAAGCTATAGAGGCCATTATTTATTTGGAGGGTATCTTAATTGAGTTGGTCGGCGCGTGGATTTGGGTAACGGGAAACACCCGCCCCAATAAGGAAATACTAAAAGCCGCAGGGTTTTTATTCGCTTCTAAAAAAGTAGCGTGGTATTTCCGAACGGCTGAATACAAAGTAAGCAAGGGAGGCAAAAAGAGCCTTGACGAAATCCGTGAGAAATACGGCAGTGAAGTAATTAACGGTAACACCGCCAGCCGTCCCAAGCATCAATTTTTAAGGAGTTAATTAAAGCGGAGGCGCAACCGTTCAAAGGGCGCATTTTTATGAAAACATTAAATCAAAACAGTACCGCTATATTTTGCCGTCTTATTGAACTGATGAATGGCAACGAAAATTTGAAAATCACAAACGACCCGTTCATGCCTTTAACCATCGAAAAAATCGGTGAGGATATTATTACCCCTATGGGCGTAGGTTGTGCATACAGCCTCTGCCACTACTATGAACAAAACGGCGATCTAATGCAGGACCCTGAAATGTGCTTTTTAATACTGGATAACCGTGCAGATGATGTTAAGGAACTTTCAAAAGTTACCATAGCACCCTTTATGTTTCAACAAGCTAATTTGGGTATCTATCAGGAAAGTATAGTATTTAACAATCAAATAATGGGCGATGTCCACACCGATATGCAGGCCGACCACGCTGAATTTGCAGATATGTGGTTAGGCAATATTAAGCTGCAAGGGTTTTTAAAAGGTGCGGAATAGACAGATTACCACAATATTTAATAAGTTTGTTTATGGAAACACAAGTAATTCCAACACTGGCGGGGCAGGTTTGTAAAACTATTACCAGCCTTGATGATGAAAGGCCGGACGATGTTTACATCGTAACTGAAGACACTGCCGTTATAAATGATACCGATACAATCGAGGTTGTAAAACTCAAAGATTTACAGCGGAATATCAAAAACCCTTCAAAAGCTGAAAAACGCAAAGTCTCAAAAAGTAACCTTACTGTTGTAGGTGAGGATTTGCAGCAATATATTGCAAGCTGGAATAATTAATTAAATGTGCAGCGCCTCACTAAATGGTGTTGCACATTTTTAAATTGTTTAAACCATAACCCGGTTTTCTTCAACCTGCCTGAGTAAAATCTCCAGCCCCTCTGAACGGGACATCGTATTGCCCAGTTCCTTAACTGATTGTTCATCATGGTAAATGCCGTTAGGGTCATTCCAGGCTAACCATTCAATGATATCTTCACGGCTCATTGCATTAGCAAGCAGCACTAATTTTTCTTCTGAAGTTGCTGTTAAAGATTGATAATCATACCCCGAATTTTTCCAAAAGCTCATAGTTAAAGATAATAAAAAGAAGTGATTATTCCACATTGCCTGTTGCAATAATCCCCAATGCACAATTTGTAATTTTATTCGTTATCAATATATATAAGTTGAAAACCGTGATGAATAAGATATATCTACGTGATGGACGATCTCCAGTACCCCAAAATGCACAGACTTCGAAAGTTATGAGTGCAAATAAAGGGAAGGACACTAAACCGGAATTGCTTTTGAGAAAGGCTCTTTGGTGTATAGGTCATAAGGGGTATAGAATCAATTGGAAAAAAGTACCGGGTAGGCCGGATATCGCTTTTCCTGCTAAGAAGTTAGCCATTTTTGTGAACGGGTGCTTTTGGCACAGATGTAATAAATGTACTCCTAATATGCCAAAAAGTAATGTTGATTTTTGGAACGAAAAATTTAACAAAAATATAGAACGGGATAAAAAAAAAGAAGGCGAACTGATCAATTTAGGTTGGAAAGTCATTGTTGTTTGGGAATGTGAAATAAAAAATGATCTTGAAAGCACTGTAAAAGGGGTATTAAATAATATTTTTTTTATTTAAAACTCCTTTCTATATTCCACCCATGTGTGAAATGACAGTGATCGATTTTTTTTGCGGGGGAGGCGGTTTTTCTGAAGGGTTTAGGCAAGCGGGGTTTAAGGTTATCTGGGCAATAGATAATTGGAAGCCTGCTGTTAATACCCATAAGGAAAATCACCCTGACGGCGAAACGATTTGTGATGATGTTATTCGGTTGTCTTTATTGCCGGACGAAGAATTTGACCTTATGATCCCAGACTCGGCCATTATTATTGGTTCACCCCCGTGTACATCATTTTCAAATTCAAATAAATCTGGCAATGGCGACAAAGCTAAGGGTCTTGAATTGATCCACGCCTATTTAAGGATAATAGCAAGGAAAAAAAATAAACCCAATTCTGTACTTAAATATTGGATATTAGAAAATGTTCCTAAAGTAAAAAGCCATATAAAAGATCTGTATACAGCAAAAGAGCTGGGATTGCCCGGAAAGTTTGTTTTAAACGTCAAAGGTACTAACAGCGGCGAGTATAACGCAAAGTTTTTCGGTGTTCCCTCTAATCGCATACGTTATTTTTGCGGTGACTTCCCAGCACCTGAAGTTACAGTGCAAACAGAAAAGGAATTGATCCCACTTAAATCCATCCTATCTGCTTTAGGTTCCCCAAAAGAAAAGCTCCACTCAGAAATATCCGATCCTCTTTATGGAATAATGATGAAAGGTGAAGATGTTTCTGACCATCATTATATCCAGGAACTATCTGAATTTGAAAAAACTAAAGCTACTCGTTTGAAGCAAGACAGAGGATTCATGGGCCGAATGGCTGTACCGGAAAATCCGGAAAAGCCAGCGAGGACTATTATGGCCACTATGTCGTTTACATCCCGAGAGTGCTTTGTTTTGAGTAATGGTGTTGATAGGTTAAGGGCGCCTTCTATAAGAGAGGTCGCAACCCTAATGAGCTTTCCCATTGATTACCGATTCTATGGTAATTCTCTTGGCGCAAAGTATCGCATGGTTGGTAATGCGGTTCCCCCTAAGCTATCTTTTGCGCTAGCCAAGGCGATCTTAAAAGCGGAAAACCATGCGATAGATAATTTTATCTATGAGCCTATAAATCATGCCCATAAAATTGCATTTCTGAATCTAAATCTTGATGAAATTCCAGTTAAAGAAGAAAAGATTAAGAACATAAAAGCTAAATTTAAATATCACATACCATACTACAAATTTGATACCTATAGAGTTGAATTAACAAACAATATCTCTGACTTTGATGCCCTTGAATTTAAGTGGGTGGCAGAGATTCATTATAACCAAGGGAAAGATAGAGCTAAAATATATACGCCTATTATAAAAAATATTGAGTTTGAAAGTTATCTAATTGAAAGAGCGGATAATTTTTTTAAATCAATATTAAATAAAATTGTCACCTTTAATGACTTCCAAAATATTCATATTCAAACCATTTCTCAAATTCGGGACGGTGATTTAATCGGGCCATACGAAATTTTGAAATTGATAAAGCAATTTATCGATGTGGAATTTGAATTTACTAAAGATAATAAGGAAAAATATAACCTGTCTGAAGCTCCTTTTGAACTTCCTAAACCAATTGCAATAGGTTATTATATATTGAACAAGTTTGTTACTTTAATGGCTTCAAAGAATGGACAAAGACCAGAGAATAAAAGAATTAGAAAAAATAAAGAGCTCGCAAAAGCCTTATAAGTTTGATGATATCATTTACCGTCGTGAAAAGAAACTCATGCCGGTACATGAAATAAACTTAGATTTTCTGGTATATAATAAATACAATGGCCGTATCCTAAGTATGGTTAAATCATTTGAACGCCAGTTCAGAAGTTTGAATGCTGAGCTAACAGCAGATAAAAAGATCATTGAAGATTTTTTGTGGGAGTCAAAGGTTGACCGTAATAGAAAGACCATGACTGATCTTCGTACTTATGGTCAAAAAAAGATTGGGATCGTTACGAAGGATGGGATTATTATTGACGGAAATAGAAGATCAAGTCTTTTAAGCCGAATAGCCGCCGAAGATAATAAGCTACCTGTATATTTTAAGGCCATAATTCTGGACGATACGCTTGACGATAACCCCCAGGAAATTATGCGCCTCGAAACCACCTATCAAATGGGTGAAGACGAGAAGCTTGATTACAATCCAATAGAGAAATACTTAAAATGCAAAGATCTTATTGAAATCGGATTTTCTCCAGGGAATATTGGTGAAATGATGGGTGAAAATGAATCGCAAATTAATGAGTGGCTGAACATTATGAAGTTAATGGACAACTATCTCAACGATCTTGGATATGAAGGAATTTATACACGGTTAGATCGCAGGGAAGGGCAGTTTGTCGATCTTAACAAATATTTGAAAAAATACGACGCAGGAACGGCGTTAGTAGACTGGGCTTATGGTAAATCAGATATATCGGATTTAAAAGCTATTTGTTTTGACTATATCAGAGCGCAATATGAAGGCAAGGAGTTTAGAGCAATAGCTCTACCTAGCAAAAAAGATAGTTTCTTCTGTAAAGAAAAGGTATGGAATAAATTTAAAGAGGAGCATTTTAGAAATATTGACCCTGTAAATGACAAAGAACTAAGCGTTGATGAACTAAGGGAAAAGGAACCTGAAGGAGATTTGTCTGAAATTTTAAGGGTACGTGATGAAGACTGGACGAGTTCAACGCAGGGGCTGCTAAAGGGTAATTTAAATAAGTCCCAGCGGTTGCTAGAAGATGTCAATGAAGAAAGTTCACCGATGGTATTGCTTAGGCGGGCGAAAGATACGTTGACTTCGATAAATACAGACCTGGAAGCGTTTTATGGCGATGAAAATGTATTTAAAATAATAAAGGAGATAAACACAATAGCTTGGGACTTTCAACAGATCATTAAAAAGAAAAACAAATAATGGCATCGATTCAGATACACATCGATGCGGAAAAAGCACAATTTGAGCTTACCGGAGACGCTGTAGAACTATGGTCAAACAGGCGTGCTCGGTTCTTTATGAAAGATTATTTAAACGCCAATGTTTCATCTGAAGGGACGATACAAATTCCATATTTAAAGGATAGTGCTGATGATAAGGAAAAGGTTCTTACCCAAATGCAAGACATGTTGGTTAAGTTCAATTTTTCCGAAACATTAACTGCGGATTCACAAAATATTTTAGCTGGTTATCTCGAAGACAAAGAAAAGTTCGAAGAATTTTCTACTAAAGCTAAAAGTATTTGGAATAATGAGGTTGATAAAGAAGATTTTGAAAAATTCACTTCGATATTGAAGAACGAATTAAAGAATCGGACATTATATGATCTCCAACTTCTATCATCATATCATTTAGCGTTTTCACAAAACGCGTGTAACTTTTCGGTTCCTGGAGCCGGGAAGACAAGTGTGGTCTATGGAGCATACGCATATTTAAGAAGCCTTCCTAAGGACAACCTTAAGTACGTTAATAAACTGCTTATAATCGGGCCGTTAAGTTCATTTGGTCCTTGGGAAGATGAATATCGCGCTTGTTTTGGTGAATCACCTGATATTCAACGATTGGCAGGTGGAGTTTCTAAAGATGATAAGATCAGACATTTTTTATCACCCCATTCTGCTGAGATCACACTCATATCGTATCAAGGCGTCGTTTCAAGTTTAAGCGATATTATATCCTATTTAAGACGCCACGAAAATAAGGTCATGGTGGTTTTAGATGAGGCGCATAAAATTAAAAACACTGAAGGTGGTGTTTGGGCTCAATCAGTTTTAAATATTGCCAAATACTGTAAAAGTAGAGTTGTTCTGACAGGGACACCTGCACCAAATGGTTACGAGGATATTTACAACCTATATAATTTTATTTGGCCGGATAAAAATATTATTGATTATCATCTTTATCAGTTGAAAGAAATGACGGGTAATCCATATGATCAACGGATTCCTTCTTTGGTGGATAAGCTGTCGCCTTTTTTTATAAGAATAACCAAAGGTGATCTTAAGAAATACATGGGTTTACCTGAACCGATAGAAAATCCACCTTACGTTGTGGAGATGGGCGCAGTGCAAAGAGAGATTTACGATTTTATTGAAAAAAATTATCTGGATTATTTTCAAAACCTATCAGACAATCAGGACATTAAGAACACCTTGGTAAAAGCGCGAATGATCCGGCTAATGCAAACAGCCACAAATCCTGGGCTGTTACAAAAACCGATCGAAGATTATTACCGCGAACAGGGTATATCGAATGAATTATTTATTGATGATTCAGATCTAATTGAAAAGATCGTTCAATACAAACAGAACGAAGTCCCATCTAAATTTTTTAAGGTCGCGGAACTCGTAAAAGAGATTATAGACAGAGGGGAAAAAGTCATTATCTGGGGTATTTTCATTCAAACTATAAAAGAATTACAACAATATCTTTTCTCATTAAACATCGAATCAAAGTTGCTTATTGGTGAAACTCCTGTTGAATTTGAGGGATTGATTGAAGGTATTGACACTAGGGAAAGCATAGTCAGAGAGTTTAATACAGAGAAATCTTCATTTCAAGTTATTATAGCTAATCCATTTGCAGTAGCGGAATCAATATCACTACATAAATGTTGTCATAACGCAATATATTTTGAAAGGAACTTTAATGCCTCAAATTTTCTGCAATCAAAAGATAGGATTCACCGTGTAGGTCTTAAGCCAGATGATAAGATAAATTATTATTACATAATTGCCAAGAACTCCATTGATGAAACCATTAACGAAAGATTGATAGAGAAGGAAAAAAACATGCTTCGTATCATCGAAAGTAAGGCAATTCCATTCATTAACATGAACATGGATTATGAATCAGACCTTAACGACGATATTAAGTATTTAATCTATGACTATGTCAGGCGAGCTGTTAAAGATTGATAAACTCGCTACGTTGAATGAACTTCGATTCATTCTTCTTGAGGTGCTCAACCGAGATCACCTTATCTCCATCTTTGATGTTTCCATGATCTGCAAAGGGCGGTCATTAAACCTTGCACTATCTTTTGATCATTCGATCAAATTTTTAAAATATCTTTCTTTAATCGAAATCTTACAGGATGATATGATTAAACGAAAATTGACCGATATCGAAGAATTTAAATCGGATTATCACCTATGTACTTATGTAGCGTCAACTCTGATCGAAATAATTGAAGAGTCCGGAGATTTGAACAAAGTATTTAATGCGAAAGTAATTAAGTTCGATTATACAAGGGATTCATTTTCTATCAATGTAAACGCCATTCCTTTAAGCTTTCCGCTGGTTAAATTGTTCCTTCTTAATATGGGAATTGCTTACCCAGATAAAAACACCAACAGTAAAATCTTTATCAATAGTATTTATAAGCAGTTTTTTATAGAAAAGGTGCTTCCTAGAATTTCAGGAGGCAGCCCAACGTTAGAATTAGATTTCAATGAGGAACCTAAAATAATTACACACATGGCCGGAGTGAATGTTTTCATCTCTTATTCTCATAAAGATGAATCAATTAAAGAAGAACTTGAAAACCACTTTAGTGGTCTACGGAGAAATGGAATAATAAATGATTGGAACGATAGAATGATCCAAGCAGGTGATGTTTGGGAAGCAGAAATTAAAGATAAGCTCCAAAAGGCAGAAATTGTTATATTTCTGGTAAGTTCTGATTTCATGGCATCAAATTATATCAACAATGTTGAAATAAAGAGCGCTATGGAACGACACAATCAATCGTTAACTAAAATAATACCAATTATTGCACGTCCATGCGATTTCGAGAGTTTGCCTATAAGTAATATTCAAGCACTACCTAAAAATGCAAGAGCCATTACATCTTGGGATAATAAGGATGAAGCCTATTTAGACGTGGTGACACAATTTAAAAAAATGTTAAAATCGAATTTTCAATAGATACTTATTAAGAGGACATGGTACTGCACTTAGGAATTTAAGTTCAAACTATACTTCAACCCAATTAATCAAAAAAACTTCAACCGTAAACCCACAGCAATATTATGAATGTAGAGTTATTAAAAACCGAAATAGAGCAACAACGCAACTTATTGAATTCCGACAGACTTGATCTGTCTTTCGGTGAAATAATTAGCATGTATGAGCGAGGTGAAATCATAATCAAACCCGCTTTTCAGCGATATTTCCGATGGAATGAAGAACAAAGGAGCAGATTTATAGAATCAATACTTCTAGGTATACCGATTCCACCAATATTTGTTGCAGAAGATAAAGAAGGTGTATGGGAATTAGTAGACGGGCTTCAACGAGTTTCTACCGTTCTTTCTTTTTTTGGACTACTTAACTCAAAAGATGAGGGTCTTAGAGAGAAGAATAATTGGATATTAACCCCTGGCGATAGAGTTGCCTCACTAGAAGGATTTAATTATGAAACTTTACCAAACTCTTTAAGACTGAATATCAAAAGATCTACATGTCGTGTGGAGATTTTAAGATGGAACAGCAATTATGATATGCGGTTTGAATTATTCAACCGTCTTAATACCGGTGGCTCACCTTTAACCCCACAAGAGATCAGGAATTGCATATACCGAGATATCTCCTCAAAGTTCAATGATTTTTTAAAAGATTTATCAAATGAACAAGTTTTTAAGGACTTACTTGACTTAAGCTATGAACAATATGAGCAATTATATCATGAAGAGTTGGCCTTGAGATTTATATCGTTATACGAAAATAGTGGTAATGTTAGAGTTAACATAGCATCTCACATGACCGAGTTTATGAAGACGGCCTTACTTAACCAAAATTTTGACTACGACAAATACAAGAAAATTTTCATTGATGTTTTTGAATTATTGTCACCACTTAAGAGAGGGATCTTCAGGCAAAAAGATGGAAGATTTGCAACAGCTCTTTTTGATGTGATAACTATAGGCATTGCGGAAAATTTTGATTATTATAAAAATAAGCCAAGCAGCATTATACTTGATAAAATCAACAATGAAGTACGAAAAGATAGCGTACTGCTGAAGTTTTCAAGGAAAGGCGGTAATAACCAAATCGTAAGAATAAAGAACCGAATTAAAGAAGCAAAAAGAATTTTTGGAAATGGCTGATACTAATTTATCAATTTTAGAAGAAGATATAGGTTCTGATATAATTGAAAGAAAGGCTATGCTTCTGCAAACCAAGACTTTTTGTTTCAGGTACAATTTGAAAACAGAGGATGAACAATATATATTTAATTTTTCAATCCCGATTATTTATTCAATTTGGGAGGGCTTTATTCAAACCTCATTTCAAACCTATGTAAGGGAGATCAACCGACTAAATCTAAAAATGGAAGATTTTTGTGAGCCTATGGTTGTTTACAATATGGAAAAAAAAGTCCGTCAGTTAAAACAATATCCAAATGAATTTCCTCGTAAAGTGACAATGTTTAATAAGTTAAAACAAGTGTTTAGTGAGGACCCTTTCGTAATATTTCCTATTGTTGACACACAGAGTAATGTTGGGTTTAAGGTGTTAAATAAGATTTTAAAAGATTTTAATTTGGATCCAATTTCTGACTTTATCAGACCAAGATATTCCCTTGCCGTTGAATTAGATAAGTTTCTGTTGAAGATTCGGAATGACATCTCACATGGGAATAATCCATATATTATTAAAGCAGAGGATGTTGAAAGGGCGATTTTATTGGTGGAATTGTTGATGGATGAGGTGTATGATCGTATTACTCATGGTTTTTTGGTAAGAGAAAGCTACAAAACATCGGTATAAATCTCAAGAAATGCACTATTCTATGCAGTTTTATAATGAAATAGAATTTTTACTATTCGGTAAATAGAGTACTCGATTTATGTCTTTCCAAGAGTGGAGAATAGCATATTTTCATTTAATCATTTTGTCATATTTCTTGGTCTAATTTTGTCGAATACCTTCCCCATTTAGCCAAATTTTTATCTGCTAAAAACTCTGACAAAACTCAGCCAAATCTCATGAAAAATTACCCCCGAAAATTTGTCTACAAGAAAAGTGGAGAATTGCACCTTCTCAACAAATTCTAAAAACCGTTGTTTTTTTGTTTGCGAGATCGATTTTTGGTAAATTTGGATAGGTAAAAACTCTGTCAAAAGAGTGACAAAAAACACTAAAAACTGCAAAATGAAAATTAAAAAACCGCTCTCAGAGCATCAAAAACGCAGTTTGAGTAATGCAATAACGGCGCTCACCTCTCCGATATCTTCCATGTGACTTTTTAAGTAATTGATTATCAAATACTTAAAAAGTAAAATTGGTATTTTTTGGTAAAGTCTGCCAGTAAATGTTTCGCTTTCCATATGTATTTGAATATCAATGAGTTACAATTTCAAGAATGAGAATTTGTATTCTCCACTTTATTTATGGTCGATGAATATGCAAGGTATTTTAATTACTACATTTCTTAACTGCTATAAATAGATCTTCTAATTTGCACCAACAACCCTTCTGCTATTTGAATATTAGGTTTATCAGGCAAAGCAGATTTTTCATAAGCGCCCCTGACTTCTTCCATCTTTTCTTCCACCATTCGCATCAGTGCATCAAACTCAAACTCGCCATTGCGGATCTTGAGCAGAAAGTCGCGATCATCACGCTTAACGATCACTTTTTGGTATAGCGCAATTTCTTCGGCCATGTTCAAGAGCCGGAAAGTATGCATCATATTTTTAGCATCGTAGCTTTTGCCATGTGATAATGTGCTTTGATAGCGTTGCTCATTGCGCTTTGTTTCCCATTCCTGGTATTCCTTGTATTCCCGGCAGTAAATGGAATAGCTATCCTTGTTAAAGTTTATGACAGCGACGTTTTCTACACCTTTAGGCACAGAGCTTAACTGTACGTCATCGGCATCGGCACCCGATATGATTCCTTTGAATCGTCCTTCGGTTAATTGCTTTTGATGGTATAGTAAGTACACATTCCTGAAATGGTCGAGATTAACTAAGCCGCATTCTTCTTGTGTGAAGCTATGTTCTATTAGCCATTCCTTTAATGGGATACTGCCATTATTATGGATTACAAAGCAGAAATCTAATACCGATTTACGTTCGGTTTCTAATGGCTTGTTGATCTTCTTATTTAGTCCCCTTGCTTTTTTGATTTGTGTTTGGGCATATCCGGCAAAGGTATCCAGGCAAAGTTTCGACAAGAAATCCTCCGGCTTTATCAGATCCATTAATGGATGGCGAAATAATACATGCTCTTTTGGCGTGCTTAATAACTCCAATATATTGGGATTATTCTTCGCCAATAACTCCAGGAAACGACCTATCTCAAAGTAAACTTCATCGTTAGATGCATTAGCAATCTGATCTTGCCGCTCAAATCCATATAGCTGTTTTTGAGGCATGATGAAGATTCCTTTTTTGTCCACGTCAGAGCCAGCCACATTCAGGTTGTAAGCTGTGCTGCCGCTGATACAATCCAATAGTATAAGTTCTTTTTGTTGCTTTAGCTGTTCGTAGGTCATGGCTGTATGTATTTTCTAAACACTTCATTCAGTTCATCTGCGTCTTTCTTCTCCGATTGCATCAGAGGCAATTGTTCCCTGCAATAATTCAGTGTATCAGCTAACCACTCGTTAAGCAAAGCAACGGGTTTGATAAAAGCCTTTTCATCCGCGTCTTTCTTTTGTTCAAGCAAATGATCGATGCTTTTTTGAATTTTATCATTGCTTATTAATACCCGCAGTTTATCAAATTCCATTGGCGGTACAGATTGTTTCTCAACTATCCATTGGCAAGCTAAAATAGGGCGCAGTGCATAAAAGTAGCGCTTCAGCTTGACAAGTTCACTTTGCAGATCATCTCTAAGCGTATTGTTCGCCATTGATAAATAGTGATTACCACCCGAGCGCAAGGAAAAATAAGCTGGCATTAAACTGCGCATTTCATCAGCGAAAGTATTATCCTGACGATATACTATAGGTGATTGCAGCCATTCGTACAAAGGGCCATTTGATTTGAGGAATAGCTTCAAAGCCTTCTTTAGATCCCAACCGCCGATATCCAATACTTCGTCAACCGGGAGGCCAACCACATCCGGCATTTCTGCAATACTCAGATAGTGGTTGACATTCCGGGCGTAAATAAAGCGAACATCAAAGTCACTATCGGGCGAGGCAAAGCCCCAGGCCCGGCTACCCGATTCGCACGCATACAGGATTTTTATATTTTCCGATTGCTCCAGTTCAGTTAACTTTTGCAGGATGATGTCTTTCATGTTAGCAATAATTATTCATTTACAATCTTGGGTCTACAGGCTCACTTTCCATAGCCAGCACTCCAAATACACATTGGTGTACGCGTCTTAACGGTTCTTTATCTGTAAAACGCTGCAAGCCTTCTATGCCCAAAGCAAACTCGCGCATGGCTAATCCTCTTTTGGCATTTAATCCGCGTGACTTTAGGCGGATGATGTTTTCAGGAGCAGTGTATTCCGGGCCATAAATGATCCGTAAATACTCTTTTCCCCTGATCTTGATAGCTGGTTGTATCAATCCTTTACCGTCTCTTTCAATAAAGTTGTAAGGTTTAACCACCATACCTTCACCGCCTTTCCCCGTTAAAGATAACCACCACTCCGTAGCATAGTTAATGCTGGTTTCGTCATTCAGTTCCACGACTTTATAAGGTGTAGCCAACAATATAACCGGATCGGCCTCACAAATCTTTTTTATTTGTTCCATATGCCATTCGTGATTCTCACTTGTCCAAAGTTTTCCTTCGGATGCTAAGATGTGGAATGGCGCCAGTTTATAATCGTCAAGGCTGTTTACCGGCCAGCAATACTGCTGATAAGCTTTAGTGAATTGCTTAGCTTCATTTTGCCTTTCGCTATATTCCGCTAACAATGCTCCTCCGTTTGCATCCCTTTTAGTTAATTGTTTCAGCGCATCCATCACATCGTCCAAGGCATGCGTTGCCGCGCTGCCTACAGCTGCATATTGCGTTTGTAGTAAAGCTTGCGCTTTAGCACTCCAAGGCATTAACTCAGTATCCAAACAAACCCAGTCGGTATCGAATGCTTCATAGAATCCCGAATTGACCAAAGCTTCATTCAATCGTGCCAACAAGGCCTGCTCGGTTGCTTTGTCATTGAAGAAGGCGCGACCTGTACGGGTATAAACCGTACCTATCCCTTCTCCTGTAATTCCAAATGCTTTGCTGATCGCTTCTTCATTCTTTCCCACGATAACCACCGCCCTTGAACCCATATGCTTCTCCTGGCAAACCACTTTACTAATCCCGGCTGCTTTGTAATAATCAAAAGCTTCGGTTGGGAATTCAAGGTAGTCATCCAGTATGCTGGTCTTCGACGGACTCATTGTAGGCGGCAAATAGATCAGCCATTTTGGATTGATCGCAAAGCGGCTCATGACTTCTAAAGCCGCAATGGCGTTTTCTTCCCTTATGGTGATGTTGTTACCCAAGCGCGTTTCTACAATTTGCTTCCCTGTAAATTCAGCGATATCCAACACGGTATCATTTTCCTGTTGCATGGTTAAGCTTGTTTTGTCGGCTTTACCATGATTTAAAGGCTTTACCGGCTCGCAGTAAACCTGGGCGGCCTTTACGGCTACCAACTCCCGTTCAGGATAGCGCAAAGCGGTTAATGACCCGCCAAATACACAGCCGGTGTCAATATCAATGGTGTTGTTTAGCCATTGTGCTTCCGGAACGGGCGTATGCCCGTAAACAACCATTGCTCTGCCTTTATACTCGGCCGCCCAGTTCAACCTGACCGGTAAGCCAAATTCATCAATCTCGCCAGTAGTTTCTCCGTACAGGCAAAATTCACGTACCGCACCTGAACCACGACCCTGCATGCTTTCTTTTAAACCTGCATGCGCAACTACCAATTTACCGCCATCAAATACATAATGGCTGATAAGCCCATCTAAAAACTTCCTGGCCTGTTCCCTGAATTCCTGAGTTTCCAGACTTAACTGATCGATCGATTCCTGTAACCCGTGTTTGGCCTGGACGTTTTTACCGCTTAACCAGCGCATGAGTTTAATGTCATGGTTACCAGGCACACAGTAAGCGTTACCGGTCGATGTCATGCTCATGACCAACTTTAATACATCAGGCGTTTTAGGCCCGCGATCAACTAAGTCACCTGCAAAAACAGCCTTTCTGCCCTCAGGATGAACCCATGTTTCACCATTGTTAGTGTAATTCAAGTTTGTTAAAAGCTGGATTAACTCATCATAGCAGCCGTGTACATCACCTATGATATCCAAAGGACCGGTTTCCTGCTTTTTGTTATTATATAATGGATCACGTACTATACCGGTTATCGCATCAACTTCTTCGGGTGAACGTAATTCGATAATATGGCGGAAACCTTCATACTTCAGCTTTTTAAAGCTTC